>Ga0208767_1000166_pt1 | contig 48105 bp, 13 predicted proteins | sample VirMetDEL_Mar_21_FD_184514 | JGI IMG/M metagenome (GOLD analysis project Ga0208767, IMG submission 184514) | Aqueous microbial communities from the Delaware River and Bay under freshwater to marine salinity gradient to study organic matter... | ecosystem: Environmental > Aquatic > Marine >...
GGGGTTTAACTCTCCCATTTTGTTTAATTTACAAAAGGGATTTTCCATTAATATAACAGCATGCAATCTAAATCTACAGTTGGATGATTGTGGTAATACATTAGGATCTATTCCAGATGGTGTATATGTATTAAGGTATAGTGTTGCTCCAAATGATAAGGTATACGTAGAGTATAATCATTTGCGTGTAACTAACATTACAAATCTTTACTATCAAGTTTTATGTGACTTAAATGTTAATGACTGTGAGCCACATAGCGAGAGAAAAGACTTGTTTAATGAGCTTGAATATATTAAGCTATTGATTGATGCTGCAATATCAAATGTTGAATATTGTGGCAGCCCTGGTAAGGGCATGGATATCTATAACTATGCATATAAAAGATTGCATAAGATATCTTGCACATATGGTACTTGCATATAAAAACCAACAACTATGTCAAAGTATATAAACTGCAGTCATTGTGGTAGACCAATAACCTGCGGTTGTCAAAAAACAAGAAATAATCAAGGTCAGACAGTACATAAATCATGTCTTACAAAGTCTAACAATCAAAAAAAAAAGTAGTGAAGAGGTATGATTCTCTCACACAACTTATAAATAGAGCAAATAAACAAGTGAGATAATGTTTAGCTTAGAAAAGAAAATTCAAACAGAACAAAGATTTGCAAATTTAGTCTATAAAGATTTTCAATCTAAAAGATTTGGATTAACTCCTTGTTGTGATGCTGACATTGAAGAAATAAAGTGGAAGAAATATCTTTGTGATTACCAAGACCAGAAAGAATATGATGATGCTCTTGAGCCTACAGAAGGCTTAGATATTACAATAGTTGATTGTGATAACCCACCTGTTGAGCCAACACCAACGCCACCTGACAATACTCCTGTAATTCCTGTTGAACAATGTAGAAGTTTAGAGTTTGATGGTGTAGATGAAGACATTTCATTTGACACAACTTTAAATCCTGCAATTTATAATTTCATAGATTATAATAATAGCCATTCTTTATCATTTTGGATTCAATGGACACAGCCTGCTTCTGTTATAAAAGAAGTAGTGTTTCTTTCTAAGTATGATTTTACTTCAGGCACGGGTATTATATTTGGTGTTTTAAATAATTCAAGCATTTGGTATCAGCTATCAGATGGAGGGCAAACCAATTCTATTATTACTTTAGCTCCTTTTCCTTTTGTTACAGGTCAGTGGTATAATGTTACTATTACAACAGACGGTGTTGATGCAAATAATACATTGACATATGTAAATGGCACATTAATAAGTAATATAGTATATAGAAATACTTTAACTGCTTCTGTTCAAGGTTTAAATACTAGATATAGAGTTGCTAGTATAATACCACCTAATCCTGAATTAAGAGCCATTTATTCTCAGTTTGTAGCACATTCTTTAAGGGGTTGGAATATAGCACTTTCACCTACAGATATTACAAATGAGTATAATAGCGGTGTGAGATTGACTACACCAGTGCAAAGTGCTAATGTGAAAATGGATTTACAAATGTACAACTCTGTATGGAACGGTGTTGACTTTAATGTTCCTGAATCATCACAATCTGTGAATTTTGTGTCTAACACAGCTATGGAACAAATTGATTTACTAAACATATGTCCTGAATAATTATGGCCGTACAAAATAGATATTTTGCTGTAGAAGTTGCTGATCCTGACATTGATGCTATTATCAATTATGCAGTAGAGGGATCATTAATTAGAAAAAGATATGATGGTTTATGGGCGGTAATTAAGTTACCAACTGGTGATACAAACAATTATCCTGAATTACAGAAGTATATAGAATATACATATGAAGAAATTATTGTATTTTTATCTTCATCAGATTGGTCTTTACCTGATTTAATAACACCATAGAATAAATAAAATATATATGTTACCTACAAATAACGGAAAAAATCTACCTTGTACACCAATATCATCTAATTGTGTGATATGGCAAGGTCCAGATATAGAGTGTATAAATCTATGTAATGGAGATACAGTAAGTGATGTAGTTGGTAAGTTAGCTACAGAACTTTGTGCCTTAATAGATGCAACATGTGAATGTAACCCTGATTTAACAGGTTTAAATCCTAATTGTATACCAGGTATAGATGCATCTACACCATTGGTTGATGTTTTAAATGCAATTATAACACAAGCATGTGAGTCATCTACAGGAACTACAAATAATCTTAATGTTTCAGAAAGAAGGGTAGCTGCTGATGGTAATCTTTTATTACCTGAATGTTTATATTACAATGATGAATTTGGCAATCCCGTTACTGAGCTTCCTATCAATGAATTTGTAGTTTACTTAGCCAATGAAATTTGTGGTATACAAAATAGCATAGTTTTAATTAATGGAGCTATAGAGAACTTTGAAACAAGAATAGGCATACTTGAAAATTGTGTTTTACCATGTAAACCCCAAAAGGATGTAATTACTGAAGTTGTATCTAGTTGTTTATTTCCAGGTGATACAGTTTTAGTATCTACTCTTTTATTAGCAATAGAAAAGGATTATTGTGATTTAAAAACAAGTGTAGGTACACCACAAGATATTTATAATGCAATTGCTATTCAAGGTATATTTGGAACAACAGAAAGACTAGCCGGATCTGGCACATTTGGTTCTTTGGCAGATTGGGTAAATGCGCCACAAAACTTATCACAGTCAAATAGAGATCAATGGTTAGTCCTAAATGATTTATATGCAGCCGTAAAAGACATTAAAGATAATTTTGTTGATACAGGATGTAAAGGTCTTACTAATGGTTTCACATATAATGTTATTACAGACGGTTCAGGTGTACCTGTAACTTTGAATCTAAACTTTACATCAACATCATGGCCTACATCATATTCTGATTGTGGTGGCTCAACTAATGTGAAAATTATAGATTCATTAGGTAATGAAATTAATCAAGGTGTAAATATATCAACACTACAAAATGATCCATTAGGTGCTAAAATAAGTTTATCTACACTTAATGTAAATAACTCAATAACTGTACAAGTAGATTTTTGTGGTACAGACGGTACTAATCAGTGTCAAGAAAAACAATCAGTAGTAATACCTTTAGAAACATTATGTCCTACAGATATTGCTGCTAGTAGTATTACAGAATCACAAGTTGTTGTAACATTCACAAATGTATTAGGTACAGGTGTTTCATATAAAATTGATATTGTTGATGCTTCTACTTCAGCTGTAGCAGGTACAACTACAGTTAATAATCCTGGGTTTATTGTAAATAAAACATTTGCCTCATTAGCTTCAGGTACTAACTATAATATAGTAGTTACTATTACAAGTAATGGTATTCCAAAGATTTGTACACCGGTAGCATTTCAAACAAGTGGTATTATTTGTAACAATGAAATTGTAACTCTTACAGGAACTGCAGGTTCTAATGATATTTATTTAGGATACACATTTAGTGGGGCAATAGAAACTGAGTATTATTACAATCCGGATAGTAAAACTATTGTTGTAGGAACACCCGCAGTACCTACTTGTTATGCACCTATTTTTAGCAATTACTCTATTAATGAACTTACAGGTGATGTAACATATGATTTAGCATATGGAACTTCTCCAGGTTTAAGTGTAACTATTGATTATAGTATTGATGGCGTAAACTATTTACTACCAAATTCAGTTACCCCTGGTGCAGGGCTAGTGTATTCTACAGGGGTAACTTCAGGAGTTCTTTACATAAGACTTATTACTAACTGCGCTTCTACAACAAGTCAATATGTAATTATTAGATATGACTTCATTACCGATCAATGGCAGTTTATACAAAGCCCAAGTGATTGTCAGTATGATTCAATAGCAAGCGCATGTCCTGCAGGTGTTCAGGTAGCGCAGCAATTTTTAGAATGTGAAGGAACCACATATAATGTATTTACAGGGGGTGTAGATTCTTACTGGTTTTTTATAAAGCAATATGTAAGAGCAGGAGTTACATTTTATGTTTACGCAGGATGGACTCAAGCTTCAGGCGCAACAACTGTTGTAGAATGTTGCTCATGCCCTGCATTCCTACTGACTGATTCTATAAGACTATTCTGCCAAGAGGGTAATTCTGTAAGTTTTTCATTGCCTTATGTTTTAGGCAATGGAATACCTACAATAAATGTAAGTCAGCCAACTACAAATGGTACACTTACACAAGCCTCTACGGGTAGTAATCAGTTTACATATACACATATATCTTCATCAAATAGTTATGCGGATACATTTACAGCAGAAATAATTCCTCAAGTAATTGGAGATTGTGAAAGTTTAACTGCTACAATACAAATACAAATTATACCTGATAAAGTGAAACTTAATTATCAAAATCAGGCTGTATTTGCATTTATAGATACTAACTCTTACACACCAGCGGAAGGTGCAGATATAAAAGCAGGTTTACTTATAGTGACAACCCAATGGTTTATTGACTGGGGTTTTACGGGAACTTTGTATTTTATACCTACTACAAGTAAACGTTGGTTAGGGTATCAGAAAGCAATTGTTGATGATGGTGTAAGTGCTAATTTAAGTGCTGACCCAGCATGGACAGCTTTACAAGTGTTGCCAACATCTTGGACTGGTGGCGCACCTATCTATAAAAATAGTGTGTTTATTCTAAGTTTTAGCAATGACTCTAATGCAGAATATCACGATGCTTCTTTGGCTTCAGGATTTGGTTCTGGTTTAACAGCACAGCCAAGAACAGAATACCAAGAAGACTTTGATGCATTATATGATGCTGTAAATGGAACAAATACATCTACTTGGGCTACTGGTTTAGGAATTGTTAATCCACAATATCCTGATGGTTTTAGTGCTGTATATTATCCATTAACTGTACAGTTTTCTGCTACTGCTGATGCGGCTAGTATATTGCAATCAACCGCTGCTTATGTTGGAGAAATGATTCCTCCAAATGAATACGGTATTCAAACAGCTGTAGATATTACAGGATATTTACTGCAAGGTTTAGTACCATCTGCCACAAATCCATATCAAGGTGCATTAACAACAGGTGGTAACATCTTAGTTCCTTTATATGATTATGGATACGTCATGTACGTAGACAACCTACTTAAAACAAATACTATAACTGACATAGCAGCAGGTAATGATGAACAGTTTATAAATCAAATATCTTTAGCGGCACAAGATTCTACTGGGTCATATCCCGCATCACCAACAGGTACATTGCTTATCAAAGTAATTAAATGTGATACTGGCTTAACAGAACTTATTGAGTATACTGGAGGTGCACCATATCCTGTAGTAAATACTACATATGAAGTTGCAGCAATTGATAATTCAACTGGTTTAGTTCAGTATTTTCATGTGATTGGTTATGGTTTAGGTGTAGCATCATTTACATATTCTAATGTAGGGGGTGTTGTAGCTGGTTGTGAAGTTTCATCAACACAATTTAGAGTACAAGATTGTACTTCAGGTTACTTCTATGATGTAGAGTTTGGTGTTACTGGCGCAGTCATTCCCGGTAATGTTTACAAATTAACAAATACAGGTCCGGACTTCTTACCAGGTGGTTCTGATGACTGGTTAACCGGTCAAGATAGATGTATTACTGTTATTAGCCAGCAAGTAGTTGGTTTAGATATTTCTTCAATAACAGTTGTTTCAACTCACGCAGATTGTACAACTTGTACACCTTAAAACAATATAAAAAATGGCATGTAATTGTAATAAATGTAAACCTAGTAAAAATTGTGGATGTAATGATTCATCACTTACTACACCATGTACATATTCTGACTGTAGTGTAGGATCAGAAAGATGTGCAGATATTCAGTGTGCAGAGTGTGTGAGTTATTGTGGATCTACATTTGAGGTAGGCAATCCTAGCAGTTTAATACAAATTGAAACAGGAGAAAGGCTTGATTCAATTATACAAAAATTTGCTTTGATGTTAAGTCAAGGTGTTGGTGCATGTACATCAAATGATTTGCATCATGCACCATATAATTTATTTGCTACAAACATAACAAGTACTTCCGCAACTATACAATGGAATAATGTATCAACAGATACACAAACTTTAGCTGTAGAATACTATGATACAACTGTAGGTTTACCTTGGCTCACAGCTACAACAGGACTACCAAATACAACTTTAAGTTATCAACTAACAACATTAACTGCAGCAAGTAATTACAAAGTAAGAGTAGTATCTACTGATGCAGGTGCTGCTACATGTACTAGTGTCACAATAATATTTGATACATTAGCATAAGATTTGATAGTTTGTTGGTTTACCTATCATTTACGGAGGAGTCTTGTTTACAGGACTCCTTTTTGTATTAAAATTTCATAAATTTGTATAATTTTTGTACATTATAAATAAAATCTATGATCAATAACTTTAAAAAGCCAGATTTAAATGCACCAAGATATAGAGAAAAAATAAAAACTCTATTGAACATAGACACGTATAAAAGATTCAAAGAGAAATATCCAATGTATGCTAATGTTGAAAATTCAACACTTAGAAAAATAATAAAAATGTTTAACCGCAAAATATGGAATGGCATCATAGAAAATAGAGATGGTGTTGAGTTGCCAAACTCTTTAGGTTATATATTTATTGGATCTTGCAAACCTACCAAAAAAGTAAATGTAGATTATTTTAAGTCAAAAAAATATGGCAAGGTATTGCAAAACCATAACTGGGAAACTGACGGCAATATTGCTAAAATATTCTACACTAATTATTCTACAAAATATAAATTTAGAAATAGAGATCTTTGGAGGTTTCAAGCACATAGAGATTTTAAAAGATCTGTTGCTAAAGTTTACCCTGACAATTGGAATAAATATATGTTTATGAATGAAAAACAAAAGATTTCTCATTTGTACTATAAGCAAGATGATAAATGTCAGGAGTTTTTTAAAAATTATAATGAATTTGAATTTTAGATCATGGTCACAATAAATGAAGTCATATCAAGAATAAGGGGTCAGGTTAAAGCTGAGGTCCAAGATGCATTTGTTACAGACAGGTATATATACAGTCTTATTACAAAATATGCTAAGTTTCTAATGAGGAGGCAAGACTTTGCTAATAAACTTATGAAGTTTAATTCTATTTGGAATTTTTTGCCTTATGTAGAGTTAATAGAAATAGACAAAGTAGAAGCACAATGCACTGGTATAAAAACTGGATGCACAATAAAGAGAACAAAAGATAAGCTTCCCGATATGATAGAAGGATATTGGGGGCCTTTAATAAGAACAGTAAGCTCAATAGATTCATCAATAGAATTACAACCAACACAACCAGGTACATATACATCAATTACTAAAACAACATCTTTTAGATATAACAAGAAAAAGTATTATTGGTTTCTTAATAACTACTTGTACTTTCCAGACTTGGAGTGGGATGCTGTAAGAGTAGAGGCTGTATTTGATGATGATATTTCCGCATGGCTTTGTGAAGGTGACGAAGATGCTTGTGTTCCTAGATATGAGCAAGAGTTAAAAATTCCAGACTTTTTGTTAGCAGAAATAGAAAGTCAAATACTTAATGTAATGTTTAACACATTAAAAGTACCAATGGAAGATTCTGATAATAAATTAAATCTACATAGATAATGAGTGTTTCACATAAATACAGAACCTTTGAACAGCTGTATGAAGATGTATCTATAGACTTTGCATCTTATACTTTAGAAGGAATGGTTGACCCAGCTCAATTAATTAAAGTAGCTACAAGAGTTAACTATGATTTAGGATTGAGAATACACAGAACAAAAGAAGCAGTTTTAGATATAGAGCATGGTAAAGCTAAATTACCATATGATTTTGCTTATCTTAATTATGCTTTTAGATGTGGTGATTATACAATTGTAGACAGACCACCATCAGGTACGCACATAGAAACTTTTAATGATGTACCATATGTACCTGCGCCAGGGGAGTCAGGGCCTTGTGATGATCCAGAATGTAGAGATGTATGCGTTATACAAACATGTAATGATACAAAACAGCATCAGCTGGTCCAAAAGATTAGACCGGGTAAATACAGAACATTTTCAGTGTTTATGCCTTTGAGAATAAAAAATGTAAATAAGCATGTATGCGATTGCCCTAATATAAATGAACAGTGTTCAGACATTGCAGAAATCAAAGATGGTTTTATGCTTACATCTTTTCATCAGGGTAAAGTTTATTTTAGCTACCAGGGTGCGCTAGAAGACAAGGAAGGTAATCTATTAGTGCTAGATCATCCATACTGTAATGAATATTATGAATATGCTTTAAAACAGCGTATCTTAGAGAACATGTTATTTGCAGGAGAAAATATAGGTAATAAACTTAACCTTATAGAGCAGAGGTTGAGAGCAGCTAGAAATAATGCATTGTCTTTTGTAAATACACCAGACTTTAGAGAGCTTTATGAAATGTGGAGAGTAAATAGAAAAGCGCAATACCACAATTATTACAACATGTTTAAGAGCTATCCATCTCAAGGTTATAATAAATAATCATGGCTAAAAAGAAAAAAAATACAGGTAATGTTACATCTACTAATGTTACTAATACTTTTATAAAGGGTATGAATAAAGATTTAAATGCATCTTTTGTACCTAAAGAATCATGGTTTCATGCCATCAACGCATATAATAACTCAGCAGATGGCGATGCTGGAACATTAGGCAATGAGCCTGCAAATTTAAAATGTGCCGATATACCATATCCTGTAATAGGAGCTATCCATAAAGAAGGTGACATCTGGTATATATATTCCACAGATGATGTGTCATCAGAAATAGGAATGTTGGATGATAGTAAATGTGAGTATACTACAATTGTAAATGATGCTTGTTTAAACTTTAATAGGAAATATTTAATTACGGGTGCAGCTAAAGAAAACTATGATTGTACTTGGCAAGTATATTGGGATGATAATCTAAATCCATCAAGAACATTAAACGTAGATAATATACCATATATACAAATACAACTTACAGGACCTGATATAAATGGAGAACCGTGTGTAACTTTTGAAGACACTGATCAATTAGATTGTGAAAAGATAAGACTTGCTCCATTGGTAAAAATACCATGTGTAAAGCTTTCTAAAAATATTGATGGTGGATTATTAGAAAATGGTAGCTATCAAGCTTTTATAGCATATGTAGTAAATGAACAGAAAGTAACAGATTACATAGGTATATCTAATGTACAGAGTTTATTTAACCATGTAGATTTAACAAGCTCTTTAAATATAACATTTACAGATTTAGACACAAGTTTTGATTTTTTTGAATTAGTAATACTATCAAATACTAAAGAACAGTCGGTAGCTAAAAAAATTGGGATATATAGTACTCAACAAACATCAATAGGTTTAGATTTAATTGACCAAGCTACAACTTCAGTGTCTTTTGAAAAGTTGTTTGCAAGAAGTCCAGCATATGAGAAGTCTGAGTCAATGTATGTTGTAAATGATTATCTTATAAGGCAAGGGCCTACAGAACAATTTGACTTTAATTACCAGCCTCTTGCTAATCAGATACAAGTAAAATGGCAAGTAGCAGAGTATCCTTCTGATTACTATTACAAAGGTGGTAATAAAACAAGCTTTTTAAGAGATGAGCAATATGCTTTTTTTATAAGATGGATTTATAATACTGGTGAAAAATCTGCATCATATCATATTCCGGGTAGAGCACCTAGAGTAAATACAACAATATATCAGAATGGTGATTTAATAAATGTAGGAAATGAACTTCAGGTTATATCAGGTACAAATGTAATAGACACAGCTGGAGAACCTATATGGCAAGTTTATAATACAGCAAATCTTACGCAGTCCTTTCCTGCACCTGGTATTCCTACAGATGATGGAGGCTTTATTATTGCAGAAGGTGATATGGCATATTGGCAATCTACAGAAAGATATCCTGCTACAAAACCAGAAATATATAATGCAAGCTCCAATCCTATATGGGATAGTATATCTCCTCAGCATGATTTATGTGGTGAATATATTAGACATCATAAGATGCCTACAGAAGAGGTAAATGAAAAGCTTAAGTTATCTACACCAGATGGAGATAGAATAAGAATATTGGGTGTAAAGTTTTTAAATATAAAAAGACCATTGTTTAATGATGGAACAGTAATACCTAATATTGTAGGTTATGAAGTTTTAAGAGGTTCAAGAGAAGGTGCTAAATCTATCTTAGCAAAGGGTATATTTAAGAATATGCGTAAGTATGATATACCTGAAGAAACAGGAGATGTACAAGGTCTTTATCCTAACTATCCATACAATGATTTAAGACCAGATACTTTTTTCCATAAGGGAATTACATCACCTATTACAAATCCTAACTTTCCTCCATTACCTTTACTAACAGGAAAAAGAACAGAGGACTTACAGGTATATCCTTTTTCTGTAGGTATTATACCTTTACCTGGAAAGTCAGCACCACCTTTAGATGGTTTTTCCCGTGATGTTTTTACATTCCACACTCCTGATTTACCATTTAGATTACCATATTTAAATGCATTTGAAACAAGAATATATGGTAAATACAAAGGTGAATCTGTTGGGTATTTTACAAAATCAGAAGAACACCCAGGAGAAAAGTTACTTAGAAATGTACCTATTGTATTTGCAGCTATATTAGGTGTTGGTTATGCATTAGAGCAGTTTAAAGGAAAGCAGAATCAACAAAAATTACCTGTTATAGTAAACAACCCATCTCCTTCACTTAAACTGCCTGTATATAATCTATCTGGTTTTACTGGGGTTGGTACAGGCACATATACATTAAATGATGTGGCTGGTTCATTCGCAGGATCTATCGCACAAGGCGGCTCTTTTTTGCAAACGCCAAGTACTGCAAGTGTTTCTGGTGCAGTAGCAAGTGGTAGTTTTGGAGCTATCAATGGAGTAAACTTTGTTACAAACTTTTTAGCGGAAGAAATATTTGGAACTTTTGTTGATTTGGGAGATGTAGTATCTGGAGGATTAGTTTCAGAAACACTTTTTAAAACACAGCAAACAACAGCAGATAATGCATCAATAGCAAACGCTGGTGCAAGTGGGGGTGGAATAAATTATGAATCAGAAGGAACAAATTTCAAGTCTTTACCTAGCATACTAAGAGGAATATTTTCAGTGCCAGGGTTTTTAATTTATACCGCAGAAGGTGCTAATGTACTTATAGATTTGTTTTATAATCTAATGTCATATCAAGACTATGCTTTAAAGCATAACTCTCATGGTTTTTATAATAAATTAGAAAGTTTAAATAACTCTTTATTTAGAACCAGCAATATAGGGCAAAATTATATAGGTAGCACATTTGTAAACTTTGGTGATTCTTCCAATCAACTTTATAAGATTAACAACCTTAATAGGCCTGATACTATTGTAGTAGGCACTAACCAAGCATTTTTAGATCCTTTATCAAATGAAGATACATCAAGATATAGTTTAGGGCAGCTGGAGTTTGAAGCCGTTACGGGCCAATATGAAAACATACATTCAGGCATCTTAGACAAAATAACACAACCTATATGTTCTTTGTATGGTGCATTGAAATTTAAAATAGATAATCAATATGGTCAATTAGGTGGTATAAAACAAACACCTATGAGAGGGTGTGTTCAATACATAGATCAAAACGAACCTTTGTATTTCCCATTTGAATCAGACTCTTTTTTTACTGGGGATGTATATGTGAATAGATATACTGAGAAAACTATAATGCCTATATTTACAGACTTCTTATATAAACAACCAGATGGATTTACCTATGATTATTTGAAGTATGTAAACATTCCCTATCCAAGATATTGGATGAATACAGAGAGATATGACTTTTCAAAATTATATACGATATTTGAAAATGTAGGTACAAACTTAGGTAGTAATAATAATCCACAACAACAAACGCAGTATTATCAGTATTTACCTTCTGATTTATATGCATTAGATGTTGCTGTTGCAGCGGGTACGGGTAATGATACTGCTGCAGTATTTGAGGATATTTTAAATAATGCAAAGTTTGGATTTTTTGGTGTTACTAAGGGTTACATGTATACACACATTAATGGTGTACAAGATTTCTTTGTTGAGTCAGAAATAAATATAGCACAGAGAGATTGGTTAGATGAAATATCTAAACGTCATTATGATCCATATACATTTACAAGTCTAAATGATATATTTGATGCTGCACATATTAGAGAGGGTAACTTTTACTTGTATGATTACTCTTTAAGTATAAGCAGGCAGATTACAAACCTTACTAACTTTTCTTATATACAACCTTTAGACTATGACCCACAGATAGCCGAAACATGTTTTACATTCTATCCTAAGAGACTTATATATTCTCTAAGGGCACAAGAAGAAGCTAAGAAAGACTTCTGGAGGGTTTTCTTACCTAACAATTACAAAGACTTTAAAAACAAAGTCAGCGTCATAAAACCTATTAATCAGACTGGTGCTATAATGTTTTTCCCTTATGCATCCCCAAAGATGTTTATGGGTGTAGATCAACTGCAAACAGATTTAGGAACAAAAGTAATATTAGGTGACGGAGGGTTGTTTGCTAGAGAACCTAAAAATATAACTAACTCAGATTTAGCAAATGAGTATGCTTCTTGTGAAAGTGCAAGAAGTGTTATAAACACTCCTATGGGTGTGTTCTTTATATCACAAGCACAAGGTAAGATATTCCAGTATACTGGTAAGTTACAAGCTATTTCTGATCAGGGTATGAAATGGTGGTTTAACAAATACTTACCTTCTATATTGCTTAGACAATATCCAGAGCTTGAAGGAACAGAGCTAGAAGACAATCCGGTTGTGGGCATTGGTTGTCAAGCTGTATATGATATCAATGATGATATTGTATACTTTATGAAAAAGGATTACAGTGTTAAGGATGACTTTAAAGACAATGTTATATTTGACATTAATGAATGTCAGTTCAGGTTTACAAATGATGTGTCAAGCTTTCCTATAAAGTTAGGAGATCCTTTTTACTTTGATAATGCATCATGGACAGTATCATATGATCCAAAGATAAAAGGATGGATATCATTTCATGATTGGCATCCTGAATTGTCATTACCTAGTGTAAATCATTTTTTAACAACAAAGACATTCACAACAGATAAACCTCAATGCCCTCCCGGTTATGTATTAAATAATGATACAGGTGTTTGTGAAAAGTTGATTACAGAAAGTGCACCAGGTTTTGTAGATATAGATGAGAGAGATGCAGACATTATTTATAGTGAAGGATGTCCTTTAGATATTGTAATAACAGTTGATACCTCTAGTTCTACAGATGGTCCACCAATATACACACCTAAAAGACCTATGTCGCTTGTATTGCAATCTGGTGGACCTACTAATATTGAAGAATCAGAAAGAATGTTTGTTTGGAATTTTATAAATAATCCAGATATCGTTCAAGGTATGAATAATGGCGTTATACAAATAGGCTTTGGATTATATAGTTTAAGTGTGCAATTATCTTTTACATTTCCAAATGGAAATACAATGACCAATAACACTACAAATTTATCAACTATAATAGATAATTGGTTAATACAAAATTGGCAAAGTGGTGGCACAAATGCTATTGCGGGAATGCAAGCTGCAGAAAATATATTAAATGATAAAGCAAATTCTGATTTACCAACAAACTTTCAAACTAATGGTTTTAGACAAATATTAATCAATGTGAATGATGCTGTAGATCCTTTGCCATTTTGTGGAGTAGGTCCATCAACAGTTGTAAATTTCCAATCTTCTTTATTAACACCAGATGGTAGTTATTATAATCCAATAAATTCATTAACGGGTTTGCCATGTTCTAGTCAAGCACAAATTACACCTCAAGGACCTGCTAATCAATTTGCATATAGTATAATAACCACTGCTTCTGGATCTATTGCTGCTAGTAGTGCAGCTTATGCTGTAAATTGTTGGCAGTCTGCATATACGTTTAGTATAACACCTAATCAATCAACAGTTTCTACGGTAGTTAATCAAGTTGTAGATTCTGCTTGCGCTGAACCTTCATGTTCATGCCCAGATGGATATACGCTTGTTTATCCAGATGTAAATAGCACACCTGTAATATGGAATCAAAATACAGGTGATTGCACAACTATAGTTAGTACAACAACAGGTAGTGGAACAGGTGGTGGAACAGGAAATACAAACGCAGAGCAATGTAATTGCTATAATTATATTTTTCTAAGTTCTGTTTTACTGCCTACCACGGTTACAGAAATAAATGTTGTTCAATGTGATGGTACAGTAATTAATTATCAAAGAAATTCTTCTACTGGTTTATTTCCTGATGATTTAGGATGCGTTAGAGAAGAGCAAATAACAATAAATGGGCCAGGAGGAATAAATATATTTGATTTTTATAAACCTATTGGTGAACCTTGCGGTACATATACTTGCTGTGGATGTTCTGAATTTACTATAACAGACCCAAATGCTTCAGGAAATCAAGGTATTCCTGGCTTTACAGTTACTTTTGAAAGATGTAATGATGGACAGCAAATAACAAGACAGTTTATTGGTAGTGAGGCATTATTTATAGAATGTGCTAGAAATAACTCATTGCAGTTTCCTCCAAATATAAATTTCAATCAATTAAATATAGTAGAAAATCCATGCGGTACTTATCCATGCGATGACACAACAGGCGGTGGTGGCACAATTGTAACTACAGAAACATATGATGCTATATGTAGAAAAATAGATTGTGGTTGTCCACCATCTCCTATTCCAAATGCTACAGTTACACAAACTGGAGATTGTGACAATTTAAATGTTTATACAACAACAGGTGTTAATGTTATTCCTCCAGGTTTAATACAATGTGACTATCAAGCCCTATTGCAAGTACCACCTAGTTTTGAACGTGGTTCTATATGGAGACATAATTACAGATGTGACTTGTTTGCAAACTATTATGATGTAGATTATCCTTGGGAAGTTGAGTTGGTAGAAAATACCGGGCAAATGGTAACAACTGTCAGAAGTTTAGAATACCAGCTTGAAACATATGTATACAAAGGAGATCTTATAAACGGCTGCGGTGATGACAGATGGCATGATTTAGACTTTAACTTTGACAAGTCTATTATATATAACTCTGAGCAGGTATCTGGTTTACTTACTTTAATACCACATCCAAAAGAAGACCCGTTATCTATGATTACATATCCTATTATAGGTGGTAGTGATATACAGATACTTTATTCTAAAGAAGAGCAGAAGTATAGATTTAATCAGTTTTGGGATATTACAGCAGATAGAGGAGAGTTCAGTAATGCAGAACAAAACATATTTATAACACAGCTTAATGGTTATATAAAAGATTTAAATCTAAACAACCTAGCTTATTCTAAGACAAGTGATCAGCGTAAGAAGTTTAGACACTATTACAATAAGGTTCTCCTAAGAAGAACACTATCAGGCAATAGGAAGATGTTGTTGAAATTATTAAACACTAAGTTAAATTTATCAATAAGGTAATGAAAGGAAAATTTAGCAAAACAGAAATGAAAGGTTTACCAGGTGGACCTAATCAACAGTTTACATATGTAACAGGTGTATTCTTGCAGGACATGTATCATGTTCCTATGGCGCAGGAAGGACTTGAGAAATATCAATACGGAGGTTATCCTATATCACATAGAGATAGCGTTGCACATCAAGCAGATAAAATTGTAAAATATGAACAACTAAGAGGAGGTCCAGGGGGAATCCCTTTACCATCATATTCTGATCCTAAATACATGAAAATGCTTATGGATGATATTTATCCAGAAGTAAATAAAATAATGCCTAATGCTACAGCTATGGAAAAAGGTGAAGCTATGGATTTTATATTCAATGCAGGTTGGGATAAATACAATAAAAAAATTAAAAGAGATCCACGTGCATATGCTTTGCAAGAATATTATAGAAAGTATGATAAAAGACAACTAGATAAAAATAACAATTGGACAGGAAGAAGAGGTGCACCATATTCTTTTGATGCAGAATATAATAGAACTGTAGGTAAGTTACCTGAAAATGAAAGAAGGATCTTAATGAATAAAGGTAGGGATTGGTATTATAAAAATATCAATGTTAAACCTGATGGTTCTCCTAATGACAATTACTTAGCTACATGGTATGGCAGAATATGGAATACAAATGACTTTTCAGAATTTAATCCAAACAATCCTAAGTTTACACCTAATAGACAAGAAGGAGGAGAAGGTAAAGATGATTATAAAAATTATGTATATCCTTTAGGAAATAATACTTATCAAGCAACACCATATTCATTGCCTGTAGCAGAAGTCTTTGGCAACCCAATAAATACAGGAAGGCAACTTTTGCAAAACATAGGTAAGTCTGCGGGATATGTTGCAGATCAAACTGGTCAATATTTAGCAACTCCAGAAGCATTAGCTGCTTATATGATAGATAAAGTAAGAGGCAAAGATACAGAATTAATGGATGTTTTGCCAAGTTTAGCTAGTGATGTAATAGGTAGAAAAAGTAAAGGACAACCTGATGTAGTTACATCTTTAACTTCAGATAATTGGGTAAGAAAAAACCCTGGCAAAGCATTAGCTGCTGGATTTTTTATACCCGGTTTCAAATTTAAAAAACCCAAATACAAAAAAATAACAGAGTTAGAAACTATAGAACCAGAAGATTTTTCAAAAATTGCTGATGAGTTAGCAGAAATGAATAAAACATCAGATCAAGATCTAATTGATATATGGGATGCTGGTGCTAATGAAAGTTTAGACGCTATATCTAAAAAGGTTAATGAGCTTAATCAAAGAAAATTAGATAATAGATATAAGGAATATGATGATTATAAAAAATCACTTGAAAATGACTTTTTTTACAAATTAAAAACTGATGCAAGTAAAATAAAATCAAAGGAAAAGCTTCTAGCAAATATGAAAATTCCTTATGAAGAAAGAGTAAATCAAGTTGTTAAAAAAGAATTAGATGAATTTTGGGGTAATATTCCAGAAGATCAAAGAAAATATTATGCTATTAAACAATTATTTGCAGATAGCAAAAGAAGTGAAGCTATTAAAAGATTAGGTTCAAAAAAACAATATGAAAAAAACCAAAAAAAAGAAATACAAAGACTTACAAAAGAATATGATGAGTTACAAAATTCAATGCTAGAAGATAAAAGGCGTATATTAATACAAGAAGGTTATGATCCTAATATAACCATTGATGATGTTAAAAGAATAGAAGCTAAAAAAATAAAAGCTACTTTGGCTAAAGAAGAATTTGAAGATGATATAATATGGGATATACAAAAAGAAAAATTCGTACCAGATCCTACAGGTCATTCATGGAATGCAGATAATTTTTTTAGCACAGGAGATAAAGCTTTAGAAAAAGCAAAAGAAAAATTTGTAAATGAATTTAAAGAGAAAACTAATTATTCACCTGTAGATGAAGAAGTACTAGAATATATTAAAAATTTCAAGCGTAAAGGAGGAGAAGGATACAGAATTAATGCATCAGGTTATAATGATCCCTATAAAGTTATACCAAGTGGTAATATAACAATGACAGAACAAGATGGAGGTGCTTTAAAGAAAGGTCCTTTGCTTGGTATAGATAACATGGGTAATCAACAAATGATGTTCCCTGGATATAATTATGTATTCCCTGGTGATATGGTTATGGAAATACCTGTAGCGCAGGGAGGTATAGAGTTTCCTGAAGTTAATATTACACCTGCTACAGAAAATACAAGTACGCAAACTATACAACCACTTCCTGAAGAATATTTAAATTCTTTCTCTGACTTTAAAGTCAGTAAACAATTTCATAAAGATTGGTTAAATTCTCCTATGCATAGACAAATGCTCAAAAAAAGTACTGGAGATGATTATCTTAAAATTATAAAACAAAGATTAAAAAATATTAATGATGCAGTTTTAAAACATAAATTTAATAAAGGAGATAAATATAGTTTTCTTGGCAATACTGCAGGAGCGTATGCTCAAGGGCTTAATTATGTAAATCAATCTCCTCTAAAAACTTCTTTTATTAAAAGAAATTATTCATTACCAAGTGAACAATTTTATAGTGATATGGCAACCCATGAATTGTCGCATATTCAAGATTATAATCCTAATAATACAAAAGATTTTTTAAATTTTTATTTTGGCGTTTACCCAGATGTATATGATACACAAATGACTAATCTACCAAAGTCTGATTTAAATTTTATAAGAAATTTAAAAATTAAAGATAATGATTTAACAGAAGGATATCAGAAATATTATTCTGATCCAACTGAAGTAAGAGCTAGATTAAATGAAATAAGACATTCTGCAATAAGGAATAAACAATGGGATCCTTTTAATAAAAAGTTTACACCTGAAAATTTAAAATGGCTAAACTTGGACATAAGAAAACCAAGAGCTTTAAAAGACTTGCAAAAAATTTATACTGATGAACAAATAATTGATTTGTTAAATACTGTTTCACAAAAAGAAAATAATAATAATATATCATTAGCGCAGAAAGGCAAAATCATTAAAAGTATATTTGATCAATATCCCGGTTTGTATAATGTAGCAAGTCCTAAAGATTATAAAGCAATTAAAGCTAAAGCTAAGCACTTAGAACATTTAGAAGGAACAGGTAGAGGTCTTGAATACTTCCCTCCAGGTGATACATGGTATCCTTATCAAGATTCTGAAGACATAAAATTATCTATACCAGGTGGTAAAAATAAACATAGGATATTATATAATCCTAACCTTCAAAATCTTAATGAAGCATTAAAGTTAGATATTATATCTCATTCTTATAACACACCTAAAACTGAATCGTTTAAAGCTGATCTTGATGCTAAACTTAGACAGAAGTATGGAGATCAAATGGTTGATGCTAATGGAGGAGTAGATGGATATATTAGAGGATATTTATCTAATTCAGAAGAATATGCTCCATATAAAAAGGAGCTTGAATTTCTACCTAAAGATTACTTTAAGCCTTTTATGGAAGGTTTGAAGAAGAAACAAAAAGGTGGTGGTGGTGATGAGTTTCAAAGGATATTAAAAAAGTATACTACAAAAGGTTGGTCATCACTTACTGAAGAAGAAAAGAATTTTTATTCAGAAATGTATAGAGGTAACTTGCCTCAAGTTACAGTACAAGCTGATGGGCCTAATCCTGTTATAGATGCAATGCGCAAAGGAAGAAATAATTTATCCAGTGAAGCATGGACAGCATTATCTGAAGGTACAAAATCATTTTCGGGTTACAATGCAGCAAAAAGAATTGCTGCAGATCCCAAATACTATTATGATCAGGTTAATAAAGCATTGCGTGATGTGGTAACTTTAAGCCCTGTACCAACAGCTAATTACTCAGATCTTATGGATTTAGTAGAAGTTGCGCCCGGTGTAGGAGTATTAGGAAAAGGAGCTAAAACAGCAAAAAAACTATTAAAAAAAGGGAAATTAGCAAGACCAAAACATGTTAAGATGCGTGATATAATGTCAGAAGATTTCTATAATAGCTTATCAGCGGATGAGTTAGCAAAAATAGAAAATATGACATTAGAAGAGTTTAGGGATTTAGGAAATATAGCAAGAAATTTTCAACCAAGACAACTTAAGATTAAGCAACAGAATCCTGTTGATGATTTTGATGATAGTTTTGATGATCTTGTTGATGAAGGATTTATAGACATATCTGATTTTAATCCAAACCTTTTTGATCCTACATCTCAAAACATAAGTGGTTTAAGTGATTTTGCACCTAGAAATATAACCCCATCTAATCAATCATTAGAAAACCTGAGAAGTAACTTTGAGAATTTAGATATAATACTCAATAGAGAAATAACCCCCAGTGATTTTATTACCAATAGTAGAGATGCAATTGTTGATAATAGACAGGCTATACAAAATATAATTAATAAGTTTGATAAGGCAAAAACTCCTTTAACTAATAGATCAGGATTTACTAGAAATGATATGCAGGATTTATTTCCAAATACAGATTTAAGTAATATATCAGATGCAGAATTTAAAATGACGTATTTAACTCCAAAAGGAGAGTTGATAAAAAGATCACCAAATAAATTGCCTGATTTTGATATTATTCCAAGAAGAGAATATGAAGATATATTTAATTCAAGACTAGATTTATTAAATGATATTATTGAAAAAAACAGAAAAAGTAGTTCTAAGCCTTATGAAATTACTGGACTTAGAGATGGCAATCTAAATTTTAAATCAGAATTTGGTAATTCTGATTGGAAAGTTGATATAACCCCTGGTTTATTTAGAGGTCAGGTTGAAGACATACCTAATGCAAAGTATATATCAGATTTTCCGGGGCTTTCTATGTATAATACATTAAAAGGTGTTTATGGTAAAAGTGCAGGTCCAATAAAAGGTAGTAGAGCTTATGAATCCATTAATGAATATCTAAAAAAATTAGATCTTGGTAGGGTAAAATCTGGATTTTCTGGACAGACCCCATCTTCAAGAGGTTTATGGGAATCAGTTCCAAGAAAAAGTCAAGGTTTTGGTATATATCTTAACCCACGTGAAGTAGCTGGTATTTATTATAAAGAAGGAGGTGAACCATATACTATAGGTGATGAAGTAGATTATGAAACAATGATGAAACTAAAAGAGCTAGGATATGAATTTGAATAAAAAATATAGAATTAAATCTTTGCCTAAACTACAAACAGGTGGAGATCCTAAATATGATAAAATACTTAAAAAGTACACTAGCAATGGATGGTCTAGTCTTACAGCAGCTGAAAAAGATTACTATACTAAAATGTATTATGGCACTTTACCTAATGCAACAGTTGAAGCAAATGCTAACAACCCTGTAATAGACGCCATGAGAAAAGGCAGGAATGAAATTTCAAATGAAATAACAACAGCCATAAAAGAAGGAACACCTATAGGATCTTTATTAGATATGTATAATAACCCGCAAAGTTATGTTGATGCGTTTTCTCGTTTACCTGGAGTAGTATTTGATAGATTTACAAGCCCTTTACCTTATCATGTATCAACACCAGAAGATATGACAATGAGTGAAAAACTTTCTAACATGTTAGAAGTTGCGCCAGGTGTTGGTGTTTTGGGTTATGGTGCAAAAAAAGCAAGTAAAGCACTAACTACTGGACCGTTAAAAAATACTTATAAATACAATCCTTTTTCTAATAAACTACATGAATACAACAGAATTGTAGCACAAGACGCTGTAGAAGATGCATTAAAATCAAATTTAATAAGAACTGGAAAACCTAAAGATTATAAAAAAGGTCCAGGTATAAACTTAGATAGAAGAGGAGCTACAGCTTTTCCTTCTTTTGGTAAAAAAGGGGAAGGTCCAGATGATTTAGAAGCATATTATAATGATATATTAAAAAGAGGCAATACTCCCTATATTATATCAACAGACCGTGCAATGGAATTATCTACATTAGGTAGACATGGTAAAGGTTCTACTATGTTTCCAGTAGATGAATCTGGAAAGTATCTCAAACAGTTTCCATTATCTGAAGCAGATATATATAGTTATCAACCACACTGGCTTAAAGGGTATAAGAAAATAAAACAAACAGGTGGTGAAAAAGCTTATGAAACATGGCAAAGAGTAACTGGAAAGCCTTGGGCAGAAGCAAAAAAACAAGGCCTAACAGATGGTTCATATAAAGCTAATTTAGCATTACAGCAAAAATTATTTCAGCAATCACAACAATCTGCACAACCTACAGTTCAGCCTACTGTTAAAACAACAGCTAAAAAACAAACACAACAACAGGGTGAATATAATTTTGATAACCTTACATTTAATGAGGCTTTTGGTAAAGCAAGAGAAATGTATGGTCCAAATAAAATATTCAAATATAAAGGACATCTAAAAAATACAAATAGATCTGGTGAACCTTTTGAACCATCAGAAGAGGAGTTGAATAAGTGGGGTATGAATACAAAGAGCAAAAAGCAAAATATAAAAAAACAAAACAAGATTATAGAAAGCCCTTATACTTCTCAGGATGATTTTAATACAGCTGCTCTATCAACATCAACAGATGCTGAAGAAAGATTTTTGAGAGAAAAAGAATTTGTGCCGCAGCCTACAAGTAAAGATGAATACCTGCAACAGCAAGGGCAGGGAGAGTATGAATACTGGGGAGATGTAAAACGTAGACAGAAAGACATTAATAAAATGGGTAATGCTGATGTTGTAGTTAATTATCAAAAAAATAAAGCAAAGTCAGATTATGTTGTGATAGATAAATCTAAAGGCTTGATGCATTTATATCATCCAAAACAAGACAAACCATATGTTACTTATGCAGTAGGTGTTGGTGCAAATTATGGTGACGGACAAACTACTACAAAATATAGAGATAAAAATAAAGATGGTGTTATTACTCAAGAAGAGATTTACAGAGAAAATACAGACTGGGATGCTGGCAATAAACAAACAGGTGCTGGGAAATTTTATATATCTAACATCTATGAAGATGTATATAATGGCCTTCCATTATTTAACATGATGAATGAGCAACAATATAATGAATATAAAAAAACTGGTGAAATTAATAATGTTTCCACTTCATTTCATAGCGGTAGAATAAGAGAGAATAATTCACAAAGGGTTTCAAATGGTTGTATAAGGTGTACAAAAGGTACTTTAGATAATTTATACAAAACACTTAATAAAGAAACCGAAGTATTTATTTTGCCTGAAGAAAAACAAAATAAATTTTATGTGAAGGATGATAAGCTTTATTTTAAAAATAAAAATAGAAATAAATACTTCACATATAAAGATGGTCAAAGAATTTATAAAAAGGAAAATGACAAGTGGTATATTAGTGACAAAAACAACAAGAAATTTTCTATACTAAAGAATTTTGGCGGTATGTATGATGAGCTTGATAAAAAAGCTGTTGACTTACAGTATGATGTATATGAAGACAAAAATGGAAACATACAAAGAGGGCAAGGGATAAATAGAACACCAGGGAATAAAAACTATAGACCTATTAAAATTGATATAGATAAAAATTTATTTATAAAAGAAAAGGACGAAAGAAGATATAATGAAATTGTACTTCCTTATACAGAAGCAATAGAAGATAACAAAAAGAAAATAATGGAAACTTTCAATATTACAAGCGATCAGTATAATGATTTAGTACCTGTAGCTATGGGTATATTAGGTAATGAAACTGCATTTGGTGATGAGTTTTCAAGCGTTGGTGATTTAGCAAGATTTTTAAATAAAGGTGCAGGTAAAATACTTGGTTATACTGCAAGTAGTCCAGATTATAAAAGCAAGTATACAACATATGGTGCTAATAAAGATTATAACTCTGTAGGGTTGACACAGTTAAGATGGAATAACATGAAAGAAGGTGACTTGCTACAAAAAATAAAAAAGCTAGGAGTTGTAGATAATTCTGATTTATTAAGACCAGATAAGGCGGCAATAGTAACTATGGGCAGGTTAGCATTTCTTTTAAAGAATAGAAAATATAATAAAGATCTTGATTATTTAGAAACAATACCAGGTATGTGGGGCGGTTCTTCTTCAGATAATAAGGCTACATATACCAGAGGAGTAAAAAATAATAGCAAATATTTTAAAGTATTGCAGTACAAACAAAGAGGTGGAGAAATGCTTAGAGTTTATAATGACTATATTAATGGAAAAGATGAATCAAGTGAAGCACAAAATACGTTTGATAAATTGAATAGAATTTATTATTCTAAAGCAAAGCAAAGTAAAATGTCTCCTTCAGATTATATTATGACTTATTTAATTAAATAGAATAAAATTTTGTATATTAAAGATATAAACTATAACGATTATGAAAAACTTTAAAAGTTTACAAATGGGTGGACAACCTAATGAACAGCAAGAAGTAATACAAATTGCACAAGAAATAAAAAATTCTGTTGAAGGTGGCGTACAAAGCATTCAAGATGTAATCTTTGATATTCTACAAGCAGGTCAGGATGCTAATACTGTAGGTATGGCATTAATGCAATTAGGATATGAACAAGAAGACGTTATAAGTTTATTTCAGTCTATTGCTGCAGCAGAAGAGGCACAACAGCAACAACCTGGAATGGGTGAGCAGCCTATGCAGCAAGAAATGACAGAAGAGCAAATGATGGAAGATGCACCTATGGCAAAAATGGGTATGCAGATAATGTCAAACAAAAAGAAAGATTCTTTTAAGGATTGGTATAAACAACTGGGCGGTGGCACACATAATACATACTATGCACAAAGAGGTTATGAAGTTCCTGGTCAAGAGTATATGGATATGCAAGGGTATGGTGAAATGCTTAGTAACATGGGTATTGTAGGGGATACATATGATGATTTATATGATGCTACAGATGAAAGAAATACACAAGCCTTTAATGATGCTATGGACTTTTCACAAGATTTAAGCCAATCAAATCTTGTAAATAAAGGATCTATGGGTATACAGCCTAGTACAGGATATGAAGGTCCTTCGCCTCAAAAAAACATAAACAATAAAATACAAAATCCTTTTAGTACTGCAGTATCTGGTTTAAGGATGATAAATAATATGATATCATCAGAAGGGAACCCTAATGATATATATAATGATTTAATAGCAGATCAGATATATTCTCCTGCAGTAAATAAACTTAGCTATGGTAAAGATGATGTTAATACAGGAAAAGATTTTAGTGGTTTAAGAGTTCCTTTTATAGGCTTTGGTCAAGAAGGTATGGAAATGTCTATGCAAGCTAACAACTATATTGATAAATTACAATCTGATGATTTATACCAAGCTCAATATGGTATTGATATGAGTGGAAAGCAAGTATATGATATTGTTAAGGGGCTTAAGCGTGATGGTAGAGGTTTATACAAACTTGATGATGTGCAAACCTTAGAGGATAAAAAAGTATTGGCTGCTCTAAATAGAAAGCTTTTAAAAGATAAAGGTGTAACTAAAAGTGCCAAAGAATTTGTAGAAAGAGAAATGGGGAAACCCGATGCTAATGTTCAATATATATATACACAAGATAGAACAACATCCAGAGCTAATGATATACCAACAGGTCCTTTAAGTGATACTGCAGCACAAGCTTATCAACAAGATTTTCTTAGACAAAATCAACTTGATAGTATACCGGGTGTAACATCAGGTCCTAAATATACAGGATATACAGGACCTATGTATCAGGATGGTATTACTCTACCAAAAAATCAAAATGGTAAAGAGTTTGTTGAAAAAGAACTTGGGGATCCAAATCAGGTTGTTTATAGAAATGATAATCTTATTGATAAAAGATATAACATAAATCCTTTTTACAAACCAACGCCAGATGAATTGCAAGCAATAAATCAATATTACTATGCATTATTTGAGCAAGATAAAAAATTAAAAGAAAAGCCTGGTGTAACATCAGGCCCTAGACCAAGTATGAATTACAGAGAGGCATTAAGCAGACCTTTTGGTGAAAGAAAGTATGGAGGTCATGTAAGCCCTTTTTCTAAAAAAAGAAGTCTTAGAAAAAAGAGAGGTGGTCAAATTGCAAAGGTAGGAACAGAAGTACTAAAAAAATTATTGGCAAAAGGAGCTAAATTTGATAAGCTATGAAAATAAAATTTAATGAGTTACCTGACGGTTTTGAAGTAAGAAATGGTGAGGTAGTAGAAACTAAGCAATCAGGAGGGTCTACAGGAGATCAAAAAAATTATGGTCTTGTTGTTAATCCTAAAGATGATTACGGTAGTGATGACGATGTCAAAGTAAATTACAGCATGACATCAGTACCTAGAGATGAAGCCAATATAGAAGCAGAAGGTGGTGAAACAGTACTTACAGATTTAAATGGTGACGGTTCATTTAATCTATATGATATAAAAGGACCGCGTCATAGCAATGGTGGTGTACCTTTAAATTTGCCGGATCAATCTTTTGTATTTTCAGATTTTAATAAGATGAAATTTACAAAAAACGAAATGGCAGAAATGGGTGTTGAATCTAAAAAAAGGCTTACACCTGCAAAGATATCTAAGAAGTACGGCCTAAATGAATATAATGCCTTATTAAAAGATCCATATGCAGATGACATACAAGCTAAAACAGCAGAACTTATGCTTGACAAAAACAAAAGAAAGCTATCAAAATTAGCTTTCATGCAAGAGGAAAAGAAAGATTTTGAAGATGGTGTGCCTGTAACAGCATTTCCTTTTTTAGTAGAACAAGGTCAGGATCCTATTGAGTTTACACAAAAGGTAGAAGAAATATCAAGGCAACAAGCTGAACAAAAGTTTATACAATCTTTACCACCAGAGCAGCAAATGCAGATAGCTGCAATGCAACAATACATGGCGCAGGTAGATCAGCAACAACAAGCTGAAGAACAAGATATTCAGCAAATGCCACCAGAAATGCAAGGTATGCAACAAATGCCTATGCAACAACAAGGCATGCTACCTCCTCCTGGTATGGACAATCAGCAGTTAGCACAAATGGGTTATGAAGTTTCTTCTGATATGGGCTATGCACAAACAGGAGGAGAAGGTTTGTTTGATATATTAAAAAATACTGGGCAAAAACTTAAATATTATAATATTTTAAAATCAAAAGGGTTATGGCCAGATATACTTGACCAATATCCATATTTGTTAGAAAAACAAGAAATACAAGATCTTGTTGATGGAATAATTCAAGATTCTTCTGTAATTGAAGACATGAACTTAACACCTGAACAACTAGCAGAATATAAAGAACAAATAGATAATGCAATATTAACATCTGCAGGAATAGCTGAAGATGATCCTGTAGTCTTTCAAGATCCTGATCCTGTACCAACAAAGCCAGTACAGACAACAACAAAACCTAAGACACCTAGAAGAAGTAGAGGTAGGGGTGACAAAACAAATGTAGCATATGATGATGATACATTTGGAGATGTGTATACAAAATTAGGTATTACATTTGATCCTGTAAATATTAATGCTAGAAAATATAGGGATGTACAAGCACAAAAAGATACACACTTTGGTGATGCTACAGAAAATGTATTAGGCTTTGATAGCTCATGGGCAGATATTTATCCTGCATATGACGCATTACAAGAAGAACTAAAAAGAACAAAAGGGAAAGGTTCACTTCCGCAAGTAAAAGAATTTCAAAAATGGTTTAATGATATTTATATACCGCAGTTTGCTGAAGACTGGGTTGTTAATCACATTAAAGAAGAGCTTGGAGGTAATGCAACAGCAGATCAAAGAATGAGCCTGAAAAAAGGTGTCATTCAAAGTATGAGAAGTGACTTTGGTTTTAATGATAATGTAGTAGGTAGAAACTTTGATGGTAAGTTTGGAACGTTTACATCATCAAGAAGACCTTTTGGTATTGCTACAAGACCGCAAGAAGATTTTCCTACTGCAGAAGAATATAAACCTGGTCAAACTGTTGATCCACCTCTTAAAAAAGATTCAGAGTTAGAACCTGGAGATTTAAAAATACCTTATTCTAAACAAGATCCAAGATTTTGGTTGCAAGACCTTTTAAAGATAAATGCTGTAGCTAATAGGAAACGCAAGAAGTTTTACCCTTGGCAGCAACCTGTAGAAAATGTTGAAGTAAACTGGTTGCTTGAAGACCCCACACGAGCAATAGCTGCCACTAATGAGCAGTTAGGTATAATGACTGATGCTATAGGGGCTTTTAGTGGACCGCAATCTTTAAATGCTAGAACGGCAAATGCCCAAGGTAAAGCTGCGGCTAATATTGCAAATGTTATAGCAGGTGTTCATAACAGAAATATAAATACTACAAATAAAGGTTTAGCTTTGCAAACGCAATATGATTCATACATTAATGCTGAAAGAAGAAAAAGATCTAAACAGCTGTATGATGACACAATGAAGGTTGAGCAAAACTACATGAATGAAAAGAATTACGATAGAGAACAGTTAGCTGATTTAGTAGCAAATGCATATACAAATGCAGCTAATACTTACAATCTAAATTCTTTATATGATTATTATAATATTGACCCTTCTACAGGAGGTTTAATTAATTTTACCAATCCAAAAGCATGGGATTATACAGAGCAAAGTGAAGATGATTATTTAAACCGCTGGATAGACACAAGAAAAAAACTTGAACAGGCAGGTATTAAAGATCCTACACAAGATACTATTAATAAAATTATGGAACAATATTATCCCAACCAAACAAAGTCAGCAATGGATAAAGCTAGACAACAATATATTGATACCAATCCGTTCAATGTTGACAAAAGTAGTGCAATTGGTAAATATAGAAAAGGTAAAGAAGTTAATCATAAACTTTTACCATTTTTTGTTGGAGCAATAGGAATTTAAAAAATACAAAATGGCAATTTACGTACCAAATGTTAAAGAGTATCTACCAAAAGTAGAACCCTTTAGTCCGGATTATACATTTTTATCTGATGTTTTAGATAAACGTACAGACAAATATGAAAGAAACTTTAAAGCACTTAATAATGCTTATAGTAGAATAGTATATTCTGATTTAGGTAGAGAAGACACGCAGCAAGCAAGACAACAATTTGTTGATAACTTGCAACCTACCATAGAAAAAATATCAGGTTTAGATTTGTCCTTAGCACAAAATGTTAATGCTGCAAATGCTGTGTTTCAACCATTTTATGATAATGATTTAATTATCAGAGATATGGTGCAAACAAAGAACATTAATGAAATTGTAAGAACAGCTAATAATCTAAGAACATCTCCTAATGAAGAAACAAGAAAGAGATACTATGATCAAGGCTTGCAATTTGCACAAATGCAATATCAAGACTTTCTTAATGCACCTGCTGATCAAGCTTTAAATGAACCACTGGCTAGATATATAGAAGCTCCACGATTATATGAAAGAGCTAGAGAATACTTAGATAAAAAAGGCTATAAGATAAAACTTGGTCCTAAGTATACACAAAATGGAGCGTATAGAGTTACTACAACAAATGGTGAAGATGTTACAGATCTGTTTTTAGCTGATATAAGAGAAATATTCAGTAAAGATCCATTGGTGCAAGATGCATATTTTGCAGATGCGTATGTCCAGGCTAGAACATATGCAGAAAATGGTATGCAGCAAGGTCAGTTTAGTAATGTTACAGAAGGAATGGCTGAGTGGAATAAAGGTATAATTCAGTCAAGTAGAGATCAAACTGCTCTTAGATATGATGAGATTAGTAATAAAATTCAAGAGTTAAACTCAATGAAAAGTAATTATGATGAAATTCTAAAAACTAGAAGTTTTCCTCCTGGATCTGAAAGTGATATTAAATATAAAAACATTTTAAATGAAATAGAAGGTAAGGCTGCACAGTTACAATCTTTACAAAGCTCTATTAATGAAGCAACTAATTTATTGAATGGGAATGATATAAATGCTATTAATAATAGAGGTTTTAATACTTTGTTTCAAAGCAATATAGAAAATGATTTATTTCAAGCTGCTAAGAATTATTCTTTTATGACAAAAGAAGTTGATGTAGAGGTTGATGAGTTATATGCTAAGAAATACCAACATGAGTTAAACATGAAGCTTGCAGGGTATAAAGATAAACTGCAATATAACATGGAGATACTTAAATCAGGTCTTAGAATGAAAGAAGAAGCTTACAAAAAATCATTAGAGGGTGGTATAGGCGATGCAGCATTTAGTGATCCATTTGCTAACATTGATGAGTTTTTAACAGAGTCTGAGGTTGTTGGTTTAGATGATAGCGGCTTACCAACTAAAGATGCTTCAAAAGTAAATTATCTAGTTACACAAGATGATAAACTTCTAAAGTTAGCTAATCAAAAAGACTCAATAACTGCTAGTACTTTAATAAACATGTTAAAAGACATTGATGGAGGCACAGCAAGTTTAGATAATAAAATAACTGTGGCAAATGGTCAAAAGTTTAGTTCTTTATCAGAGCAAAAACAAAGAGAAGTTCTTTTAGATAAGGCAAATGTAGGAAACATTGCAAACTATTTAGAGCAGGCCTATATACGTTTAAAGGATATGCCGGAAACAGAACAAGTTAAACTTTTAAACAAATATGATCAAGTACATGAAAAAATACAAGCATTCAGCAGTGCTATTGAAAGATTTGAAAGTGTAAAAGCTGATAACTTTGAAACATTAGAAGGTGAAAATGATGTAATTAAAAAATTACGTGCTGAAGGAATACCTACCATACTCAAAAGAGATGCTAATGGAAATCCGTTAACAGTAATTACAAACTTAGATGAATATACTGAGTTATTAATGCAGGATGATAATTTTGCACCAACTTATAGTAAAGATAATAGTTATGTTTTAAACAATGAAGCAATACGTTTTATAGCAGATGAAGAAATACCAGATGATTTTATTATAAATGTTAAAGAAAAAGTAAGGGGTCAAATTATTACAAGACCTTCTTTTAATCCTAAATATTTTACACGAGCAGGTGGCACAGGTAAAGGTAGTTATGTAGTAGATCAACAAGCTTCAAATCAATCTATAAATAGGGCGTTAGAACTTTTAGGGATAAATAATCAAAGACCTCCCTCAACTCCTTATAGTAGAGTAGATTTTATAACACCAAAAGATGAGTTGCTAAGAATGTTTGGAGATAACAAGGCAGAAACTCTTTTTAACTCTCAAATTAAGCAATTGAATAATACCTTTTCAGATGCTTATTCAAATAGTGCATTATATCAAAAGTTTGATGTTAATGCATATCTTGAGGGTAGTGAAGTATCAGGAGATCTAATTACAAATGTTGGTATTAGAATGCCTTTAAGAACACCTGATGAATTTGACACAAAAACAAAACAGGGTAGAGCGTCATATCTAAAATTGCAAAATCAATACATTTCATTAAACAATGCAATTACAAACAAAGCTTCTGTATTTACAATTGCAGGTGACACAGAAGGTGTGGTAACGCAAGATCAGATTAAAAACACATTGGAGTTTATACAACAAAAATATAGAGAAGCAAAATCTGATCCTAAAAAATCTAAAACTATTGCAACAATAGACTATGTACCTAATGTTTCAGAAGGTATGAATAGATATGTTGTTAGGACAATGGATGAAATCAAAGCAACAAGAGATGATTCAAGCGTAATTAAAGAAGGAGCTAGTATAATTGTAGACATACCTTCTAGTGAAGATATAAACCCTAGAAAAACTGAAGCATTTTATTCTAATGAAATTTTACGCTTGTTGTCAAGTAGGCCAGATAAAAAATATACTTGGGAGTATGGTACGTATGGAAGGATAGATTCTAAAATAAATGTGAATGATCAAATAGAATATTCATTATATTTACCAACTTATAATGAAAAAACAGGTAACATAGATGTATTAGAACATAAGCTAAGGGATGATCTTAAGTTTTATAATCCTAGCGATCAAAATGCTAACAATCAATTTAATAATCTTAAAACCTTGATAAGGACAAAATCCTTGCAAGTAAATGATCAAATGATTGCAGCACAGGAAGCACTCAAAGCCGCTGAAGAAGCACAGCCTGTTCAATAATAAAATTAAACTAATATTATAATATAATATAATGACTGATTTTAATAACGTTCCAGTAAGAAGTCAATACTCATATGAAGATATTGATCATTTAATTCAAACCGCAGATTTACCACAAGTGCCAACAGATGTTGATACTTTAAATATGCTTAATGATGTTGAAAGCAAATTAAGCAAAACATATATTCCAAAAGTAGAAACTTTAAGTTTACCTACAGGAACTCAAAGTGGTTTTTCAAATGATGATACTTCAAATAGCAAACCTAATTTGCAAACTACTGATGGTATTAATAATTATTTAAGTGGTCTGCAAAATAACAAAGTAGACAATCCATTAGTACCGTACAGGCATAGTTCTTATAATACTAATTTTGAACGTTATTATTATCACCCGGCAATATCAAGGTTGGGATTTAATCCTTTTATAGATAATGAAACTAGATATAATGAAAATGCTACATGGTGGGAGGATACACGTAGGGCAGCTGGTCAATTTGGTAAATTGATGGGCACTGGTTTAGTTTCTGCATACAGGTCATTAGGTGATATGTTTGATGATGATTCTTACTTAGCAGGTAAAGATTTAGAATCTGCTAGAGAGTTTGCTGATGCAACAAGGATTGGTAATACAAACAGAGGTGGTATTGGTGGATTTATAACTAATACAGGTTTACAGCTTGGGTATTCTGCAGGTGTAGTTTTATCAATTGCCTTAGAAGAATTAGCACTATCTAGTTTGACTGGAGGTTTTTCTGCTTTAGGAGCACCTGCTAAAATAGCAGCAAGAATTGCTAAATCAAGTGTCAATGCAACAATACCTGGTAAGATTACAAAAGGTACAATGGGTTTATTAAATAATCTTAAAAACATTAACAACTATAAAGGATTTAGAAATTCTGTTAAGTTAGGAGATAATTTTGTTACAAGGTTTGTAGCTCCAGAAACTGTTGAGGTTCTTAAGACTTTATCAACATCTAAGAATGCAGCTAAGAACATGTCTTCTTTAGCCAAGCTTTCTAAGACAGTAGGTGCAGGATATAGAGACTTTAGAAGTCTTAATTATGCACTATCAGAAGCTAAGATGGAAGCGGGTATGTTATATGACCAGCAATATGCTGATAACATAGCTAAACTTCAAGAAAAATCTTTTGATGGTAATCTTTCTATGGAAGATATTATGAAGGCAAAAAATAATGCAAATGGAGCTGCGTTTTATGGTTTAGCTTCTAATGCATTTATTATACATGCTAGTAATCAGTTTGTTCTAGGAACAGCTTTGAGTTCACATAGTAGAAGATTAAAGAAAATACTTGAAGAACCAAGTGGAGGTTTATTCAATAAACTTAATGTGCAAAAACCATTGTTTAAAGATGGTAAATTCCAACAAGATGTATTTGCAGTAAAAAAAGAAGGCATTGGCGCTGCCTTAGATGAAATTAAAAAGGAAGGTGTTAAAAGTATAGGTAAAGGCATTAAGAAATCTGCAGAGTTTGCATTAAGATATACAGTAGCAAATATTGCAGAAGGTCTTCAAGAGGTAGCACAAGAAGCAGTTGCTGAAGGTGCTAAAGAATACTATAACACAGTATTTGATGATCCAATGTTAGGTGGCGTAAATCTTTACTTAGCTACATTGGGTAGTGGAATGGGTAAGCAGCTTACAGGTCAAGGGTTTGAAACTTTCATGTCTGGATTTGTTATGGGTGGTCCTATGGTGTTAGTACAAAAAGTATTGTTTGATAAAGTACCAAATTTTGCTCAAAGAGTATTCAATAACAAAGAATATACAGCCTACCAAGCAAGAAAAGAGGAGGCTATGAATACACTAACAGAAATTAGTAATCAGTTTTGGAATCAGTTAGCTACAAATGAAAATGGTTCCTTGATTAAAAACATAGAAAATCTTCTTGTTCAAAAACAGATATCAGAAGAAATGGCTGATGCTGTTATTAATGATGATTTAATGCAGGTGTACAACCTGAAGGATTTTTCTAAACTAATGAATGTTTACACTTTAATTGAAAATAATGGTTTAGATTATTTCCGTGATCTTATACAAGATACATTGCAGATGAACTCAGAGGAGTTAGCTGAGGCTTTCCCTTCATCAAAAACAGATGTTAAAAATGATAAGATTAGAGAAAGGTTGACATCATACCTAAGTGATATTGATAAAATTGAAAATCAGTACAATGTTATAGATAACAAATATTTAAACCCTTATGATGAAACTATATTTCCTGTAGAATCTGATGAGTATAGAGAAGCTAAGTTAAAAAAGTATCTCTATGAGAGATATAAGATGGTGGCAATGTTTGCTACAGATAGAGTTAGAAGGTCAGCAGAAAGAATGTTATCTATATATGATGATCTTGAGCAAAAGCCACTATATCAAAATATGGCAGCTTCTGATATTGTGTTGCTGTTATCACCAGAAAAAATATCTACAGAAATAAGTTTGCTTAAGTCTGAATTAGAAGGCTTAGATGAAAATACAAATTATGACTTGTATGCAAAGACTAAACAAAAGCTTGAGGATCTAACTGCTATTGATAATTTCTACAATGAAAAACGTGTAGACCTACAATCTTTATTAGAAAAAGAATATGAAAATTATAAAGATGAGTACTCTACTATTGATGAATTTTTAGAATCAGAAGAAGCCGCAAAAATTAAAGATGTCAATAAGTATATGTCTAATTCCTATAAAAATAGGAAATCAAAAAAAGCATTTAAAAATGAAATAGACTTTAGACATAAAAGTAAGTTAGCAGATTTATTTAAAACATACCTGGATAATTTAGCAGGTGCACAAGATGATGTTGTAGATAAAAGTGATTTGTATGAGGTGCTAAGAAAGATATTTGATTACAGTGCCCTACAAAAAGAGAACTTTATATTTAATAATGCTGCTGTTGTTATGGCAGATCCTGATGTATTATCAAAATACATAGACAGGAGTGCTAAATACCAAAGAGCAACTGCCGGTAAACAAAAAGAACAGTTTGAAAAATCTATTGAAAACTATGTAAAAGATAAAGAGCTGTCAGCATTTTTAATGCAGGTGGCAGATTTGAAAGACAAAGATAATAAATCATTTGGTCTGTATGTAAACAAGCAAAATTTTGCTTTGTACTTAGCTACAGAAGACATGCAGTTTTTAAAATTTGAAAATCAATATGGTATAATTACACCACAAACTAACCCAGAGCTATACAATATTATAGAGGGCATGAAGAAAAACTTTAGTGCTCTAACTAAAAAGAAAGAAAAAGAAGAAAAGAAAAAAGCTAGAGAAGAATTTGGTGAAGAGTTTGATGAAGACTTTGATGATGATTTTTTTGATGATGATTTCTATGATGAAACTGATGATGATTATGATGATCCCTTTGGCATAAGTCAGCTAAATAAATTTGAGGCAGAAGACCAAGACACAGTTAATTTTAACTTTAACGAAGTTCCTTTTATTAAAGAAAGTTTAGAGCTTAATTCTGGTGATCAATCTATTGAAAGCTTTTTAGAAACTGATGAAGGCCAAAATTTACTTAAGTTGTTAACTACATTGATAATTGGCACAGAAGAAAATATAGGTATATATACTTATAAAGAGCACTATAATAATTTAAAGCGCACAGGTTTTAAACTTAAAACATATGGTAGCGTTCAAACTGTCAATAATTATTTTGAAAACATAGCTAAAAAAACAGATTCTAAATTCAGAGATACAAGAGAATATATATATGAAAACTATGGTATTGATGATGTAAGACAATTGAAATTAGACACTACTTCAACACAAAAAACAACGTCTAAGAAAACCAAAAAGAAAGTAACTAAAAAGAAAAAAACAAAAGAAAAAGGTGTTACAACATACAAGGGATTTGATATAGAAGAAAATTTTGTAAATAAGAAGAAAAGCTTTTTTACAGTTGACAGTGAAGACTTTGAAGATGTAAAGTACAATACATTAAAAGAAGCAAAGAACGCTATTGAAAAGTATATAAAAGACACTAAATACTTACAACCTTTTAAATTTGGTGAAAATGAATTTCAATACGGGCAAGAAATAAGGCTGAAAAAAAATAATGGTATAATTGATTATGTTATTGTTTCAGGTGGGGATATTGCGCCTAGCAAAATGAAAAAAATATTTGTAATACCTAAATCAGAATTTAAAAAAGGTAACTCTGTACAAGAAAATAGAGAGCAAGTAAAAAATGAAGATAAGATACTACCAAAAACTCTTGAAAGCATTTTGGTTTCTGTTGGTGATGGTAAAAGTACAGTAATTAAAGTAAATAAAAAAACAGGTAAGGTAACTACATCTAAAGATAAAAATGTACCTCTTGTAAAAAGAGATGCACTTGTAGATATATATCCGCACAGTAAATATAAAAATGAATACAATGAAATACTTTCTTTATTAACAGATGAAGAAATAGAAGATTTAGATATAGAAATAATTCAACTTGATGGTGCAGGTGAATTGACAAATAAAAAATATTCTATTTTTGAAGGTAAAAAAAGGATTGTTAATGAAAATGTATTAAGAAAAAAGGGTCCTTATCAAGCAGGTTTAAAATTAAATGCTGAACAGATAAAAAGAATTAATGATTATTTTGGTAAAGAGTTATTTACAGAGGAAAATAACATATTAGCATTTATACCATTTAATACTTATGTTTTTGTCAATACTAAAAAAGAAGAAATTGAAGTGCCTGATCTTACTGTATCAGACATTAAAACTCTTATATATGGTGGCGATAAACAATCCTTAGACTATTATCAGTTTAACTATCAGTTTTCATTAGACCTGGTTGAAAAAATTAAAACTCTCACAAAGAAAGGGGCTACTACATTCAAGTTTAAAGATTTAGGACTTGAGGTAAAGAAATCAAAAGCATATACTGTAGGTAAGTACAATAATACAGCAAAGCCTGTTGATACAGACGCTTATAATTATGATGGGCATCCTATAGTAATGTTTAGTACAGGAAGGGGAGAAATAGATATAAAGCAAACTAGCAATACAAGTTTACAGCAAATAGATATACCTGATGATTTGTTACAAGAAATGAAGAAAGAGCAAGGGTATATATACATTTACAAACTACCTAGCGGTGAAATATCTTACTTTGGATTAAAGCCTAAAAAAACAACAGAAAAAGAAAAAGATGAACTGTATAGCAAATTAGCTAAAAGAATTATAGAGACAAGAAAAGAAAATATTGATAAAGATGGTAAACAAAAAAGCAATACATTTAATACTGGGTTTAACAAACAAATAAATGATGATTTCTTTATCTCTGGACCTAAAGAAACATTCTTTGAAATTAAAGTTTCAAATACAGGATCACTAGCATTGTCATTTCAATATACTACTACAGATGGTAAAGGTAAAACCAAGTTAGAAACAGAAGAGGTTTACCTAGAAAATTTAATACAAGATTTTTATGCAAATAAAAAAGAGAATAAAGAAATACTTTCTACAGAAGAAATATTTGATGAAACAAGACTTGAAGAGTTTATTAAGGTATATTTTAATGAAGCCCTCAAACAAATCAAAAAGTTAGAAAAGAAATCTATTAATATTAGAAAGTCTATACCTAAAGATGCTAAGGTAGAAGATGTTATAGCAAATGCTGTCACTACTTTTAATGAAAATTATAAACCAAGTTTCAAGCTTAAAATACAACCAACAGATCGTAAGTCTATAGAAAACAAAATACAAAACAAAAAAATAGTTAAGCAAGGACCTGTTAAAAAAGGGAAAGACTTTAAATTTTATCCTGAGTTTGAAGAGCAAATTGCAAAAGGAGAAAAAAATCAAAGCTTAAGACAATTTGACTTTGAAGACCATGTAATTGAAATAAATGGTGTAAAATATAATGTAATACAGAGAGAGGGTGGTGAACAGCTTATTCATCAATTAGAAGAGAATGATTCTAGCAAATCTGATGAAGTTATAAGTGCAATCATAAGTAATTTAGGATTACCAACTAAAATTAAAGAAAGGTACAAATATCCTTTTACACACAAAGGTCAAACTTACTATGCTCCTTTTGTGTATATAATAGACTTTTTGGAAGGTAAAAAACCTCTTTATGTATATGATATATACCCTGTAGAAGAACCTGCAGAATTAACAACCAGAGAAGAGATACTTGAAGAATATGTAACAGCTGGTCCTGATGTATATTCAAAAAAATTAAAAGGATCAGAAATAAAATACACAGTCCTTAAAGATAGCGTTGCTGAAGTCTATGGTGTAGATTTAGAAACTGTAGACGGTTATAGTTATTTTTATTACTATAATACTGTTAATAAAAAATATAATATAATAGAGTCAATCACAGGGCTAGATATAGTTGTAGACCAAAAATTAACATCACAAAAAGAAGTAAAAAATTACTTTAAATTATTTAAAGAATCTGAGCAAATAAAACAAATTCCTTTACTTGTGGATTCAACAAGTACACCGCTTAAATACATGAATTTTTTACTTAGTCAGCTAGAAAAACCTAAGCCTAAGCCTAAAGTTAAGAAAGTAAAAAAGAAAAAACAAGAGCAAAAGCAAGGGGAATTAGTCAGCAGTTTGGAAGGAAAGACAGGAGAGGAGTTGCATAAACAAATAATTTTAATTTCCAATGCTGTATCCAAACAAACTAAAAATATAAAAGATAAAAAGCAAGTGCTAAATCTTTGGCAAAATGTCAAAGATACAATTGATTATTTAAGTGTAGATAGAGATTTTAACAAGTACATCAGAAACAACAGAACGTCAAAAGTTAATGAGGCATATAAGCAACTTAAATCATCAAGGTCTAAACTTAAAGATATCATTAATAAGGGTGGTATTGCTTTTAAAGTAGATACTGTTGAAGAATCAGCATATTCAGAAATAAGTATGGATATGTTTAGAGATTGGGTGTCAGAAAATTTACCTGATGTATTCAGTGTAAAAGAGTTAGATACTTTGATAGATAACAGTACCATCAATGGTGTAAGAATAGGTGCATTTCTTGGCTTTATGAATACTCTATCTGGTAAAGTTGAAGGTGAAATTTATACATCCAATCCTAATGCTAGAAAGTTTCACGAAGCATTTCATGGTGTATTCCGTTTGTTGTTAACAAATGAGGAGCAAAATGCGCTACTAAACATTGCAGAGTCTGAGGTTAGAAAAAAATATGGAGCAAACTTTTTGAATGAGCTTGATAAGTTTAGAAACAAGTCAAGTAAATATCAGCTGCTTTCAGATAAAGAATTAAAAAGAGAGTTTTATGAAGAGTATATTGCTGATTTATTTGATGACTATACAACTGGCAAAATTAAAGGTGAGTCAAATAATATCTTTGTTAGATTCTTTAAATGGCTTATTAATAAAATCAAGTCTATAGCCGGATATGGCTTAAAGTCAGATTTTAAATCTTTGTTTGAAAAGATTAATTCTGGATACTTTAAATCATCAAACACAGTTAATAATATTTTTACTGATAGTTTGGTTAATGGTGTAACAACTAATGCTAATTCAATCATACGCCATTCTGATTTTAATGATGAAGGTAATATAGTAAATGAATATCTTGATCCTATTACTGCTGACAATATGGTTAACAGAATAGTAGCCTCTGTAATTGAAAAACAAAGAAACATAGATTCTAACTATAATGAAGACACAAAAGAGTATTTATATCTTTCTGATTTAATAGAGATGTCTATAGATGAGTTTTCTGAATTTTATGAAAATTTTTCAAATGAAGCATTTGATAGTTTAGAATTTGATCAAAAGCTTACATTAAATCAGATTTTAAGTTCTTTGCAAACCTTTAATGAAGACTATGTAAAAGCTGTTGAAGAAAAAATAAGACTGCTTGATTTGGCAGATGCTGAATTAGTGCAAACACTTGTAGATGTTGAAGAGCAAGGCTTAATTAGAAATGTAGAAAGCTATGATAAAGATGCTAATATGATTGGCGGCTTTAAGGCACTACCTTCAGAACTTAGAAAGTACATAGGTAGCACATTAGTTGAGGATGTTGATATGTTTGGTAATTATGAAATGGATGTATTAGATCCCAATAAAAATGAAGAGCTAATTAATAGAGCTATTTTAACAACTGTTGATACTGCTAGTGTATATAATGCATTTATGAAAGCTGTAGCAAATACAATGGATCCTACAGATATTCTTAGAAAGCTTATCAGATTTTCATATTACAATAGCAATACAAGGGCTGTTGTAAACAGAATCTTAAATGATTTAAATGTACAACAAGATGATGTATTAGACCCTACCTTTGATATAAACACTATCAAGAATAAGCAACTGTTTCTGTTCTTTATCAAATCATTTGAAAATTACAGAGTGCCATATTATATAGTGCATAGAAATGCAGATACTGGCAAAACTTATATGTATTCAACATCTAATAGAGATGATGCAAATACACAAATAGATAGATGGGCAAATAAACATAGATCATTATATCCAAAATTACGCTCTAGTATCAAGCATCGTAAAAATGCTATTAACCTTATGGAAACTCTTAAGTCATTTGTATTAGCTGAGGGTGATTATGCAGATCCTAAAGGAAAATTTATTAAGGTATTTAATAATGAATATGCATTTATATTTCCAGAGGGTAAAGATACTAGACAAATAGAAAAAGAATTTGGTTCTATGCAAACAGACAGTGTAGAAAAACCATATGAAGAATTTTCTAAAATGCTTAATGATTCAATAGGTATAAGCTTATCTCCATTATACATAGAGTTTTCAAGGCTTAAGCAAATGAGTGGTGAACTTACACCAGAACAAGAGAAATTTGTAGAATCATATATGTATGATATTGATGGTATTGAACGTGAAGATATTACGCAAATATCTACTTCCATAATAAATTACAATAATGCTGAAAGCTATCTATTTAAAAACAGAGATGATGGAACAGATGCAGAGAATGATGTACAAAGTAGACTACAAAGATTAGCATTAGAAAATGCTGAGTTTGATGAAACAGTGGGTGCAGGTTCTTTTATAAATGCAGATGGTGAAATGGTATACAATCACCAGTTAGGTACATTTATGTTAAAATCTCTTATTAATTTAAATGTAAACCAAAATCAATCTCTTGAAGACATTATAAATAAACTTACAGAAAAACATCCAATATTATCTTTTAACTATTTACTATCTGATCCATACTTCCAAAAGCTTATGGAGCAAGGTAGGATAGGATCTATTAGAATAAATGGTGGTAAAGATTCATTTATTACAGAAGATGTAGATAAGTTAAATGATTTAGCAGGTACAGGAGATGGTACTACATATGGTAGTTTTACAGGCCAGCAGTTTCTTACTACATTAATAAATTCATATTTAGGGCTTATAAACTTTGGTAGTAATAAAGTAGAAACTGTTACAGTAGGAGAAGAAGAGAAAGCATTAGCACCTGTATTAATTCGTGTATTAGAAGCTGCAAATACAGGAGATATGGTTCCTTTGCCTGTAATAAAATCTGTAATGCAGAAAGAAGGTGAAACTATAATTACTCAAGAGGCTATAAATGCTATTCTTATGAGACTTGTAGGTGAAGTTAACAGGATACAAAAAGAAGCTTCAGGTAATGGTTTGTATAACAATGAAACAAAGAAAGGAGTTCTTATAAAAGGTTATAATGCAACTCCAGCTAAAGATGGCTCTTTAATTTATACAGATACACTAAAAGCATTTAAATTATTTAATGCAGGTAAAATACTAGTTCCAGAAAAAGAATTTGTACAGAAAGAAAAATATACTCTTGTACAAGTTGACTCTATTGCTAAAAGGTTAGAAGCTTTAAAAGATAATGATAAATCTTTTGTGTTTTTTAAATCAGGATCTGCACAAACTAAAAAGTTACAGATCAAAAACATACCTTATCAGGTAGTTATTCAAAACAAAGATGGTAGCATAAAGTCTGAAAAAACAATCAAATTATTGACTACCTATAATAACCAACAATTAATAGAAACAGAAGGGTGGGAAGAGTTTATGCAACAAATCATAGATTCTAAATATGTTTCTAAAACAAAAGATAAACTAAATAATAAACCTGTTGAAATAAAAGGAGAAGTTTACTATACCGGTAATGTTTCATTGAAGAATTTTATTGATGCAGAAAAGTCTGTTACACTGGACATATTTAGTGTTCTCAATAAAGAGCAAACTGAAGAAATACAAAGACTTAAAAATCTTGTTTCTGAAGGTTCTGATGTTAAATCAGATTTAGAAGAACTTGCTTCTGCACCTACAGATACACCTGTAGAAACAATTGATGATTTAAAAAATCTACTAGCAAAGAAAGATATAGATTTTGCAGACTTTGAGTTATTTATTAGAAATAATCTTAAACAGCAGTTTATTAATATGTTTAACGTTCTGCAAAACTATAACATGTTAAATAAATTGAGCAAAGATTTTACAGAGATGACTCCTTTTATGGGAGAAAATTATGATGCTATTCAAGAAAGCCAGGAGCTTTTGAATTTAAAAGATGGTAATCTTGAATATAATCTTATGCAAGTATTTATAAATGATTATATCAATACTGCAGCAATAAATGATATTTTACTTGGTGATCAAGCTATATCATTAAAGGATGCTGTTGATATGATTAAAAGGGCTAAAGGTGCAAATGGTGCTATTATATCTGTTTATAATGAAATGACAGATCCAGATAGAGGTATTAATCACCCGGTTAAAGAAATAGATACTCTTACATTATCTGACCCGCTTAGAGTTTCAAAGGTTAGTGGTGAAGATATAGAAAATGCAGATGGTACTATGTATTTTACTTTAAAAACACATAAGTATACACAGAATGCATTGGGTAGATATAGTAAAAGACAACAAGCGGCTGTAGAAAAACTTGAAAGAGGAGAGTTTATAGACAATGAAGACATCTATGGTAAAAATGGTTTAGCTAAAAACAATGAAATGTTAAACCCTAAAAAGTTTGTATACTATAATGGTGAAGAATATTTAAAAATGTCTGTTGTAATTCTTACTAAAGAATTAACGTCAAGATTGGTAAATGGAAAATGGGTTCCAAAAACAGGCAGAGAAAAGTTACATAATTTAAGAGTTCAACTTGAATCTATAGAGGTTGATGAGAACGGTAATGAAACTGGTAGATTTGGATCTGCAGCATTTGTTTCTGCAAGTAAGATGAAAAAGAAAAACATATCATCTTTACAAAGTGTATTAACTGGGCAGCAATTAGTAGATGATGCATGGACTAAATTAGATGCTAGATTTTTTGGTTTGCAGGTAGAAAATCCTTCCAATAAAGAAGAGATACCTGATGTTACGCAGATTAAAAACTTAATTACTCAAGAAATACCTCAAGAAGAAGCAGAGAAAATTAATGTGTTAATTGACGGACAATCTTATAATCTTCAAGAAATAAAAGAGCAATACTTTTCTAATAAGAATGAAGGTTATGAGACTGCCTATAAAAATAATAAAGCATTACTGTTTGAGCTGTCAGCTGCTGAATCATTTAACGTTTTAGATGATGAAAAGGCTAGACAAAAAAGAACAGGTAGTAGACTTTTAAAGCCACGGTTAAAGGTATTGCTAGATTATATGGTAGAAAGTTTAAAAGCTTCTAATTCCAGCGCAAACATTATATCATATTTTGAGCAAGATGGTAATACAGCAAAGTACAATCTCAACAATCCTATTGTTGAAAAGAAATTTATCCAATTGTTTTTAACTTTCTTATCTAAAAATGTATTTAGTGAAAAGCTGAATGGTGATAAGATGACATTGATATCAGACTTTGGTATTAATCAAGTGAGGTTAGTATTTACTGCTGATGAAAATGGATTCCCTGATAAACAAATAGCTATAAGAGAAGAAGAGTTTTTTAATTCTGGAAATGTAATTACTCTTAGCATAGAGGATGATGTAGAAGGTTCAGGTCAAGATGAGGCTATAACATCTAGGTTGAAAGATGCTTTAGAAGCTAATGGTGGTAAACCAATATATATAGTTGATAGGTTAAGACATGACCTTAATGAATATGAGGTTGTTTCAGAGAACCCTACTGTAGATGATTTTATTCCAACAGGTGATAAGTATAGTGAAATTATAACGCCTCCTAGAAGTTTAGAGGTTGCTAATAGACTGTATAGAAATTTAAATCCAGATAATATACAGTCAATATTTGACAAGTGGGTTAGAGAGGAAAGATACATGTTGGTGGATGATCAATTTACATCTCATCAAAAGAAACTTTTGAGAATGTCTGATACAGACAGAAATCTCCAAAGTAAATTACTGAAGCAAGTATTTGCTGACACTATAGGTTTTGCTTATGATTCTAAAACTGATCAATTTTCTTTACCTAATGTAAAACAAGCTATTAAAAAACTTAACGATGCAATTGTTAAAGATAAAGTAAAAATAAAAAAGTATAAAAGTAAAATTGCTACATATCTTAAACAACAAAATAATGTTAAAAACAATAGAGAGTTTGAAGAGTTAAGTAGAAAAATAGAATTAGCTGATATTGATTTAGAGATGGCTAAAGAAAGGATTAATAACAATAATTCTAAGATTAAAAATATTAAGAAAAACCCACACAATAGAAACTTAAAAATACCTAAAGTTTTACAAAAAGTATTTTCTGTGCGTGTACCTTCACAAGATAAACACTCTGCATTAAACAGTAAGAGAGTAGACTTTTTGCCGCCTATTTATGGTTCTTCAGCTGTTACATCAAGTGAACTTGTAGAAGTTTCAGGATGGGATTTTGATATTGACTCTATATTTGCACATTTTAAAGAGTATTATATTGAAGGAGGTATATTTAAAGAATATAAAAAAGTAGAAGAAAGAATTAAAGTAGATGGTAAAACAGTAGTTAAGATAAATTACAAAGAAGAGTATAAGCAGTATGTTAGGTATATGAATCACATGATGAGCAAGCCTAAGTCACCAATTTCTAAAGCCTTCAAGTTATTTAAAAATGGAGATATAGAAATAAAAGATGAAATAGTCTTTTTAGATAAACCAATAGAATGGGGTGGGTACACTAAAAATTTAGCATATAGTCTTAAAAGAACAGGTATGTTTAGGAATACAGCTACTGCCTTATCAGTGTTGGGAATGCCTAGAACTTTGGAAGAGTATAAATTATATAGAGATTTTAAAGGTAATGTACCATATAAAGCTGCTTTAGAAAATCAAAATCTAGACTTGAAGTTTGCTATGTTGGGTAGTAAGCTGTTTACAGAAAAAAGAAAATTATATAAAAATAAGAAAGGCAAACTGAATTTTTATGGAGAGGGTGATTTGACAGATGAGGCAAGAGCTGTAGGTTATGAACCTGCAGATTTAGAGCCGCTGCAAAAATTGTTTGAAGAGTTTAAAACATTATTGCCTGAATGGTATGCCAGCAAAGAAGAGACAGATATAGATGTTGACAACTTGCTTGGTAAGTTTATATCTTTCTATAACAATAAACTAGGAGCTAAAAACATTGGTGCTATTGTTTTACCTAATGTTTATTTAGGTGTATTAGGTCAGTTAGGAATTACAATAAATGATAACTCACAAACAGTAATTGATATAAATGGTGTTAAGTTTAAAAAGTTTGGTGAAGCATATGAAATTTTAAATGCTGACCAACTTAGTGCGCCGCTGCGTTCTCAGTATATAATATCATCATTGATAACAGCAATGACGGATAATGCTAAAGAACGTATGGCTGCAAAACTTGGGCTTAATAAAAATGTTCTTGCAGTTGTAGGTACAATGCTTTCTATGGGTGTGCCGCTTAAAACATCAATGTTGTTAGCTAATAACCGTGTTATCCAGCATTTATACTCATTAAAAGAAGCAAACCCTAGATTTTCTTTTGAAAAATCTCTATCTGAAGTTATAGCAACATCAACAGCATTTTTAAAGGAAAATGCTAAAAAAGAAAAGAAAGTTATACTTGGTAGAAGACGTTTAAATGATGAAGAACTTATAAACTCTATAAATGAAAAAGTCATTGATCCATTTACTGAGTTTGTTAATGATGATTTTGAAGTAGGTTTTTATGAAAGGTTACAGGATAAGTATGAAAATAACTTTGCCGAAATTGAAGATCTATTGAGATTTGAAATTGCAATATTACAAGAATACCAAAAAGCAAATAAGGTCCAGCAGTTTACTAGAAATGTAGGTACTTTAATACAACTGCAAAACGGTTTAGGTAACAGTGTAGAAGATTTATTAAATTACCAAGATGCTGTTAACAAGTTATATTTAGACTTGCCGGATAAAGAGTTTAGAAAACGTTTAGCTTACCAAATTAAGGAGAAGAAACCATCAGACATTATTGTTGATGTTAGAGATGTATTTCTTACAAAAGATAAGAATAAAACATTTCACAACATGTTATTCAGAATGTATAATGATGTTATAAATAATGTTTTGCCTGCAACAGTTTTGCAGTTTACAAATCCATTCCAGGGTATCGTGCAAACTACTTTTGCAAACATGTCTCCGTATATTAAGAATGAAGACAAAGTTAAAGTTATGGAGGACCTTAGTAGTTTCATAACTATCAAAGCCTACCGCAACTTTTTGTTGAACTCTAAAAACATGTCAGAAAAAATTACTCTTGACAGTTTGACTAATGATTTAAAGTATAATGATACAAAAAATATTATCAAGATTGTAGACAATCTAAGGAGTATAGAAAAATTTAAAGGCAACTTCTTTTTAAACAATTTTATTATTCCAAAAACTAAGCAAAGCCAAGATAATAACTCAGGCATGTACTTAGTAGAGTCAAATACTTTTGCAAGATTAAATGATATGCAAAAACTTTCTTTGCAATCAAGTTTGTTACAGCTTCTTTCAGATCCGGATTATAAAGACCAGGCTATGAGTATTGTTCATTATGTTATGGTTAAAGATGGTCTTAGATTTAAGTATGGTGGTTTAGCATCTGCTATAGCTCCAGTTGCTATTGAAAAGTATTTGTTTTCTATAGATGGCGTAATGAAATCATTTACAGAGGATAGTAACTATCTTAAAGTATTTGGTGTTGAAAAAGAAGAATTGCTTAATGAATTTATTACTGGTTATATGCAGGCATCAAAACCTGCAAATAGTTTAGTTGGAACATCTTACATATATTCAAATTCAGAGATAGGTTCTAACAATAGAATGAAGACTTCTAAAGTAAGTATAAGAAAACTTGCAGGTAATAATCCTAACAATATAATTATAACATTCAATAGACCTAAAGCAATTAAAAATATAAGCTTTAATAGGAGTGTCCTTACTAAAAAGTATTCTGGATTAGCAAAAAAGAATAAAATTAAAGTAGGGGCTAGAAAAGGTGTTAAATTTAAGCATGTTATAATATTTACAAAAACTCAAGGTATAACAGAAAACACACAAAAAATAATTGATAATTACGAAAGCAAGAATATTAAAACGCATGTAGTAGAGAATCTTAAAGACCTTAAAGAGTTTATTAATAGTAATAATGTTGATAATCTAAAAGTGCATTTTGCTGGCAAGCCAGGTACTAGATATGTGGATAATCTATTATTGCCACTATTTGAAAGTGAAGTTGATTACAAAACTACTAGGGCTAAGAGACTTGCAGATGTTGATGCTAAAGAGTCTACTCAAGTATTTTATTTAGATACATACTTTAAAGATAAAATAGGTAAAAGTGTATTAGAAAACTACGCGGGTTATCAAGAATTTATATCTGAACAACTAGATAATATCAAGCAAACATTAGTAGATGAAGGAAGGTTGCCAAGTGTGGCATCTTCATTTGATGAGGTTCAAGGAAATCTTATATTTAAATATGATACATTGAGTAAAGGGCAGCTTAACTTTTTAAACATTGAAGAAGATGGCACTAAGCTTATGCAAGCTATATCTGAAGTATTTAAACAAGAAAATAATTTTGGCTATGATCCTATAAACAATCCTAATTTAGGGCGGTCTAAACCTCCTAAAAACATTGGTGCATATGTAGATAATGCAGGGGAGGTAACAAAGTTTATTGTCAATCCTTATGGTGTTAATTTAGACTCAAGAATCCCCTTTTCAGGTATACCAAGTAAAAGAATAGATGATGTTACTGCAGAAAGAATATCAGATACTAAAAAGAAAGGGTTCAAACTATCTGATAAAAAGGTGCAGCTAAGAAAAGCTGGAGGTTTGGAATTTCTTGAATTTGAATTTCCTTTATATAAACTTGTTGTACTTAAGAGAGAAGATGAGTTTGGTCAAGAGTATAATGAAAGAAAGCTTTTTAGGCTTAATGTAGATGATACAAAAGATGAGAATCTTATAGTAAAAACTTTATCATCACCCCGCCTCAAAAGAAATCAAATAAGTTCTACAA
>Ga0208767_1000167_pt1 | contig 47931 bp, 58 predicted proteins | sample VirMetDEL_Mar_21_FD_184514 | JGI IMG/M metagenome (GOLD analysis project Ga0208767, IMG submission 184514) | Aqueous microbial communities from the Delaware River and Bay under freshwater to marine salinity gradient to study organic matter... | ecosystem: Environmental > Aquatic > Marine >...
AAACGGCTTGCGCAAGTGTGCGGGTCTTGCAGTAGGCGGCGATCCGCTCCCGGCGCTCGGCGCGCTCGGTATGTGTCAACCGCTTAGCCAAAGCTGACCACCCCCAGGAGCAGCACCGCGCCGAGGGCGAGGATCGTAAAGAAGACGGAGCCATCGCCGATGACGTCATCAGAGCTTCGGCCTTGACCGCCAGCGACTAGAGGGGGTTGGACTTGGAGTTCGCGCTTTGCCATGATGGGCCCAATGGAAGCAGAAAAACAAAGCCCCGTCAACACTCCCGCCGAAGATTGCCGCTCGGTTCTCGACATTGCCGCCGACCTCGTCACCGGGCACCGGAGTGTCGCCTACGGGAAGCCTCTTGAGAACCACGGCCGCACGGCCGCTTTGTGGTCGGCGTATCTCGGGGTGCACATCACCGCGCAAGACGTGTGCGCGCTCAACATCTTGCAGAAGCTATCGCGCGAACGGAATTGCCCGAAGCGCGACAACCGGATCGACGTCGCCGGCTACGCGGAGAACATGGACGAGTGTCACAACCCGACGCGCTAGCCGCGGAACCTCTTCGCTCGGTAGCCCTCGGCCGCCACCGGGCAACCACCGGCCCACTGCGGCAGGTCCGCCATCAACCAACAGAACTCGTCGACGTTGCCGGTGCCCTCGGGCACCTCAGACGCGATCGAGTCGTGCACGTGCATTACGACGGGGTAGCCGGCGGCTTCGACACGCAGCAACCCCTCGGCCAACAGGTCGCGCGCTACGGCTTGCGTGACGTTCTCGGCTAGCTTGCCGCCATACGTGGTCTCGATCGTCATCCCGTTTTTAGACGGGTTCTGGGTCCAGAAGCGAATCTCGGTCGTCTCGAACTCGAAAGGCACGATGGCGCCTTCGTCGTCGATCCGCTTCCCCTTCTTGATGGTGGAGCGCACCGATGGCCGCCAGTAGCGAATCACCCGCCCACTCGGTAGCCGGATGAATACGCAATGCGGGTTGCCGTAGACGCGCAAGAAGTCACCGACGGCGACCACCTTGTCGCGGTCATCGACCACGGTGATTACGGCCGACTGGAGCTCATCCCAAAACCGTTTGACCATCACGTTGGTCTCGCGCCACGCCTTCTGGACCTTGCGCGCGAGCTTGCGCTCGATCGGCACGCCCCAGTCGGCGGCGGTCGAATGGAACTTCATCGCACCCATTTGGTAGCCGAGCGCCAACGCCGCGACCTTGCCAAGCTGCCGGTCCTTCGAGCCGATACCAGCCGCGGTGAACTCGTAGTAGTCGGTGGGCTTGCCGCCCTTCGGCCGGCCAGCTTTCTCCCAGGCGAGGAGCTCGCGGTCGAACTGGTGGAAGAAGCCGACGGCGTCGTCTTGGCCGGCGAGCCACGCCAGCACCCGCGCTTCGATCGCGGAGAAGTCGGCGGCGATCAGGTCCATGCCCGGTGCCGCAGCGATCACCGACCGCAGCTTTTGCGACAGCACGTTCAACGGTCGTTGTTCGACGATCTCGAGCGCGTCGAGGTCTTCACGCTCGACGAGTAAGCCGACGAGGCCGCTAGCGCCGGGGCCGAGCTTGTCTTTCGGTAGGTTGTGAATCTGGAGCCCGGTCGACGACCAACGCCCCGTATGCGCCGCGTGAAATTGCAGCGCGTTGCGGAGGCGCCCGTCGGCACCGACCATGACTTCGACGCGTGCGAGCTTCGCTAGCGACGTGGTCTTCGTGGCCTCTAGCCGGAGCTCCAGCACGCCGCGCACGTCTTCGGGTAGGTTGTCCCGCTCGAGCATCATCGCGACGGCGGTCTTGTCGGTGCTTTCGGTCTTGTGGAACGTGCCGTCGGGCTTCTTGCGCGTGACTAGCGGCAGGTCGATCTGCCGGCGCTTGAGCCATGCCTTGAGGGCGCGCGGCTCGGTGGCGTTGGCGCACTCGAAGCTAGTCGCGCGCACGGCCTCGTCGGCCAGCCGGTCGGATCGCTTCTCGGCCATTCGCCGGAGCTTCATCGCATAGGCTTGGTCGAGGTAGACACCGCGGGCGTTGATCTTCTGATCGAGGCGCCGCACGCGCTCCTCGGTGGCCGTGAGCGGCGACATTCGGGCCCAGGCGTGGCACATGGCCAACACGTCGCGATCGCAGTAGAGAGCGAGCCTCTCGCGGTTCTCCGGGGTGTCCCAGTCCTTGCCCCGGTGCACGGGGCGGCCGTCGTCGTCAAGGCGGGCCAGCTTCATCATCAGCCGGTGGCCTTCGTTGTCCTTTTCGACAGGGGTGCCGAGCGCCTTGGCGAGCCCCTCGAGCTTCGCCGGCAGGTTGAGCTCAAGCCCGATCGACTGAGAGTCGAGCCACTGCTCGACGTCAACTTCGGGGAAACCGAAATCCGGCACTAGGATATTGGTCCATATCGCGATTTCGAACGATGCGTTGTGAGCCAGCACCCGGCCGCCGGCGAGCAGGTAGGCGACGAGCCCGTCGGGCAAGGGGCCGTCGCCAGGGGTCCAGCGGTTCACTTCCTGGGGCCTCCCGCCCTCCATGTAGCACCAGCACACGACGTAGACTTTCGTTGACGGGTGCCGGGAGTATGCCCACGCGCCAAGATCCTTGATCTCGGCGCGGCTTGCGGTCTCGATATCGACACCGACGGTGCCGTTGATGACGTCAAAAAGTGCGCCGGGGCGGCTAACCATGCGTTGCGTATTCGTGGTTGTGAGTCAAAGGAGAACGGCCGCCCCGGCGCGGTGTCTGAGTCTACCCGAGAATGTCGTCGACGTCCTCGACGGTGACCGACGTGTCGGCGGTCTCCGGTGCGGCCGCCTCGATCGCGTCGAAGACTTCCGACGCACCTTGGCGACCGTCGAGCCTGTCACCGTCGCGCACCAACTGCACGGCGTTGATGTTGAAGCCAACACCGCTCTTGGCTTGATACTTCCAAGAGTATGCACCGATGAAGAAGCGGCACCAACAGCCGGGGTAGACCCTGGCCTCGGCGACCTTCGCCAGCTTGGCAATGTCTTCGTCGCTCGTGCCCGGTGCCGGGTTGAACACCGACTGCACGGCTTGGTCGACCACCTCGGGGCGGTAATTCGACTGCACACGCAGAGCGTGCCAGCCATCCTCGTAGCCCTTCCAGGGCTTTTGACCATTCTCCGCGCGCTCGGCGTTGATCTTGGTCACGGACTTGATCGGGCTGGCGACCTTCGTCAACCCCGCGTCCTTCGCCGCAGCAGCGGCAGCGGCCTTGATCGGGGCAAGGTCGGTGTCGGGCGGGAACAGGATCGTCGCGGAGAACACGAGGCTAGAGCCTTCGCCGAACTTCGGCTTGGCTTCGAACAGGGCGGGGAAGGCGAGCCGCGCGGGCTCGGTCTTGACTAGTTTCGGATCGGTCATGGTGGTTACGGTTGGCTACTCGTCTACTGCATCAAACACCGCCGCAGGATTGCGGGCGGGCCGTTTGTCCGACTCGGGCACGAGTAGAATGCCGGTCGTCGGTTTGTGCACGAGCGGAGCAACGAGCTTCGCACGCGCCTTGCCGAGCGCCTTCTCGGCTTTCGCCGGGGAGAGCAACTTCGGTATGTCAAAGGGCTCGATGCCCGCGTCGACGAGAGCCACACGCGCGGCGTCTTCGTCCTTCCATTTTCGTAGGCCGATCTTGTCGACCATCTTGTAGCCCGTCGGTGGCGTGCCAGCCTTGCCGAGCTCGTAAGCTCGATCCTCGACGGCCTTGAGCCACTGCCGCACGATCGGTGCCAACGTGAGGATCTTTGACAGTTCCTCGGGCGCGAGCATCTCGGGCAGCGGGGGCTTGGTAGGCACCGGGTCGAAGGCGAACTTGGCCACCTCTTGCGCTTGCGCGCGGCGGGCTTCGCAGTCGACAGCGGCGGGGCAGAAGCGGCACCCGTCTTCCGTGGGGTTGAGCGGTGCATCTTTGGCCTCGGTGGCCTTGGCGGCAGGCACTAGCTCCATGTCTCCCCAGATACGCAAGTCGCGGGCATCGCGGGGCTCCTGCCGCCAAGGCTTCGCACCCTCGTGGCGTGGCTGCACGATATGCACGACGACAGTTTCGATCGCGTATTTGTCGCCGACCTCGTCGAGCAAAGCGACGGCGTAGATCATCGCTTGCTTGTTCTGCTCGTGGTCGACGTAGACACCGGCGCCGTGCTTGTAGTCCATCACGTGCAACGTGCGGTCCACAACGGCGGCGTAGTCAACGGTGCCGTTGTCGACCGGGTCCGGTGTCGTGACCTTCTTCTCGATCCAGTCCTTGCGGATCTCGCCGAGTAGAGCCAACGAGCGCACAGCGTCGGTGTAGATCGTGACGGCGTCGACCATCTCTTGATCGCACGTGTGCTTCGCGTCCTTCGACACCGAGCCGAGCCACTGCTTTGGCTCCATGCCTTTTTCCAGGCACTCCGACGCCACTAGGTGCGCAAAGGTGCCTTGGTCGGCGGCGTGGCTCGACGTGTAGGGGTAGGCCGCGCACTTGGCTTCGGAGCCTGGGCACGCGAACCAGCGAGTAGCGGCGGAGGGGCGGGGCACCTACTCCCCCTTCAGCTTTTCGATGACCGCGGCGTAGTCCTTCGGATCCAGGTCCGACAGTTTCGCAGCGGTGAACTCGGCCAGGATGCTCTTCACGGAGTCGAGGCCGTGCGACGTGATCCGAGCTTGCACCGCCGCCTTGGCGTCGTCGAGCGTCGGCGCGTCGGTAGCTTCTTCCGCCGGTGTCTCATCGTTTTTCAAGGCGGCTTCCGCCGCAACGGCCTCGACGTCGCCCTGGTGCGGCTCCGGCTCCGGCTCCGGCTCCGGCTCCGGCGTCGGCTCCGGCGTCGGCTCCGGCGTCGGCTCGGGCTTCGGCTTGTTCTTGGCGCCCTTCGGACGACCACGACCGCGCTTCGGCTTCTCTTCCGGCTCGGTGCTAGGGGCGAGGTTGCCGGGCACCGAGGTATCCGTTTCCTGGCAGAAGGCTTGCAGGTCGGTAAGTCGGTCGGCGGGGACGGTGAGTGTTACGGTAACTTCGGGGATCATTGTAGAAGGTCGGGGTTTCGGGGAAGGGGGTAGCTAAACGTCGGAAAAGTTCTCTGGGTCCGTTGCGCGGACGAGATCGGCCAGGGCGTTGCCGACCGTGTCGGGGCCACACCAGATGCCGTCTCCACGGGCTTCCTCGGCGTCGCGAAGGTCCCGTACGGCCGTCGCGAGTAGGTGGATAGCGTCTCGGATCTCTTCGGGCGTCATGGTTGCTTTTCTACTCGGGGAGCATTGACAGGGTCAAGAAAAATTAGGCGATTGCCTCCAAGAACTTGTGCAACGCGACTACGGCCAGGGCTTGGCGCGCGGCGTCGTGGTCGGCGCGGTGCGCCGTTGCGTATTCCTGCGGCACCGGGGGTGTCTTCACCTTGAGCTTGCGCGCGATCATCTTCGCCGTGCGGCAGCAGCGCGAGGCCGAGAAGTGCGTCGGAAAGCGGGTGCCGGGGAGCTCGCGCGTCCACGTGTGGCGCAAGAGCATTTCGTCGAAGGTCGGGCCGTTCGACCAGAAGTTCACACACGCGTGAGTGCGCACGAACTGGGCGAACTGCTCGAGCCCTTGCTTGATCGGCACGCGGAACGTCTCCGATATGACCTGTTGCGCGGCGGGCTCTTGCTTGAGCCACCACTCAACGGTCGGGCGGTCGATGCGGCCTCGAGGATCGTCGACGACGATCTCGACGGTCTCCTTGATGCCTTCGGTTAGGTGGAAGGCACAGAGGCCGATAGAAAGGATCTGCGCCCCCGGCGAAGTGCCGAGGGTTTCGAGATCTACCATGAGTTCGGTTGCTTTGGTCATTCGAACGTCCTCACAGGCGACGCCTTGCGCCTCTTTTCGTAAACTCCCCAGCGGTGACGCTCCGCGACCAGTGGGCCGATGTCCTCAGCCCTCACGGTCTTGCGGACGTCAGCTCTGTCCATGACACCTATGACGGACCGGGCGAACGCCGCGTCCTCGTAAGCCATCATAAAAGCGTAGACCCCGGACTCCTCCGGCAGGCTGTCCTGGCGCTCGACTTCGCGCAGCGGGTAACGGCGGCCGGGCTCGGACATGTGGCGTTCGCGAGAGTCGCGGCAGGCACCCAACCCCGGCCACGTGACCCCGAAGAGGGGTAACCAGAAATTCACCGCCGCCAGCTCGTAGGTGTTGAGGTCTACCGTGTCGCTACACACCCCCCAAAACCAAAGCTGGACGGGGAGTTTATCGTGCGCGTAGATCCTCTCGCCACGATATCGGTGCAGGCGCGAAAACGCATAATCCAGCCTAACCAACATTGTGTGCGGCAGTGAGAAACGTTCACGTAGGTTGCGCGTCTGGCCGACGTAGAGACACACTTCACCGGGGGTGTCTGTTGATTCGGGAGTATCTGTCGAAGTCATTCCATCACCTCTCTAATCATTGCCGTCTTGCGGCGGAGAACGCCGACAAGCGACGCGTCGAGTGTGCCTTCGAGCGCCACGAAGCGCACAAGGCACGATTGCTTTTGGCCGATGCGCCGAATGCGGTCGGCGGCCTGGGCGTTCTCGCCCGGCACATAGCTCATCTCTACGAACACCACGTGGGCGCTTGCCGTGAGCGTGGTTCCGGTGCCGCCGGCTACTATGTTGCACACGATCACGCGCGCCGACGGGTTCGACTGGAAGTCGGCGACCGCGTCACGGCGTGCAGTGGCGCTAGTGGCACCGGTAATGGTGGATACGCCGAAACGCTTTAGCCGCTCTTCCAGGCGCGCCACTACCGCGCCGTGATGCGCGAACAGCACCACCTTTTCGAGACCGCCTTCGAGCTCCATCTCGATCAGGTCTGCCGCGGCGTCGGCTTTCGCTAGCCCGCACAACCGCCGGTAGGCGGCAAACTGCTTCTTCGAACCGAGTAGCTCGAAGGCTTCCGCCGGGTCGGTGGCTTCGTCGAGCAGCTTGCGCAAGGTCGGCCCGAGCTCGCCCTCGAGTGCGGCGATCTCCTGCGGCCGTTGCGTAGCGTGCAAGTTCACCTGTTGATACCGCACCGGCGGCAGGTCCTTGAGCACGTCGTCTTTCTTGCGGCGAAGGATCTTGCCGGCGAGGCGCTTGCGAAGGTCGGCGACGTTCCGGTTGCCCACGATCTTGACGTTGTCGCCGTAGGGCTGCCAACGCGTCTCGCAGTAGCGATCGCGGAAGTCGACGAACCGCTCGGGAAACTCTTCGGGCCACAAGCCGTGGAGCATCGTCCACAACTCGGACGCGTTGTTCGGTGCCGGCGTGCCGCTCAAACACCAAACGCGCTCGGCGGCGTCGACGACACCGGTCGTGCCCGGGCCGCCGTAAGGGCCGACGCCGTAGAAAGACTGCGTGCGCTTCGCCGTGTGCGAACGGAAGAAGTGCGACTCGTCCAATACGACGACGTCCCACGTGTGGCGCAGGATCTCGGCGCGCACGGTCTCGTTCAACAACAGGCCGTGCGTAACGATGACCGTATCGTTGGCCGTGATCTTGGCCGCCATGCGGCCGGCGGACACTACCGCCGGTGTCGCACGCTCCGGTGCCCACGTCTCAAACTCGCTTTTCCAGTTCCACACGACACACGTCGGCGCGAGCACCAGCACGCGCTTAGCGCCGACGAGGCCGGCCGCCGCGATGGTCGATACCGTCTTGCCGAGACCCATGTCGTCGGCGAGACAGGCGCGGGGGTTGCTCGCGAGCCACTCGGCACCGGCGGATTGGTAGGGGTAGAGCTCAAGCACCGCCCGCCCCCTCGCCGCCAGCCGCCCGCAGCTTCGCGTTCTCCCCCGCCAGCCGCTCGCACTCCATGCACGAGCCGGTCTTGCCGCGCAGGGTTTCGAGTTCGGCCAGCGGCATGTGCCACTCGTGGCCTCGGGTTGCGCAGATCTCGCATAACAACCGCCACTCACCACCATCCTGGTCGTCCCTGCCGACGTGCGTGGCCTGTAGCGTCTCGCACATGTCGCACGGGTTGGTTACGTCGTGCTCAGCCATTGTCACCACCCCGCTTCGCCAGCTCATCCAACGAGTGCGCAACATTGACCCGCATCGTCACCTTGTCACCGAGACTGACTAGGCAGTCAGAGCACAGAACGACCGACGTCCCGGAGAACCTGATCTCGGTGGCGTCATCTGGTGTGTTGCTGCACCCATCGCAACGCCCACGTTCCGTGGCCCATTCGAGTATGCGGATCATTCCTGTTGCTCCTTCAGCTCCCGCAACTCGCGCCGCAGCTTGCGGCACCGTTCGCGGTGGTGGTTGGCGCGACAACGACGAACAGCAGCACGATGACAGCGCCTAGCATGGCTTGGCCTCCTTCGCCTTCTTGCGAGCGATGCGCGCTTTGGCCTTCTCCATTTCCTCGTCGGTCGCGAAGGTGAACTTGACGTCCACCTTGCTCCATCCGGTCTCGGCGTCGCCCCATTTCTCGGCGTTCGCATCGTCCGCACGCTGATTCGCCACGCGTAGCTGCTCCATTAGGTCCCAACCTGCTCGAACCAGCTCGGCCCTAGATCGTGAGAAGGGGTCATCCATTGATGCCTCCATGGGTTGCCAGGATGGCCACGTATGCGATCTTGCAGAGCAAGTGCATTCCTTGGTCTTGGTTGAAGGTCAGGTAGCCCCTGCACTTCGCATCGTCGATTGCCGCGTGCAACACCAACTCCATCAGCGCGCACATCAGAGACCCCGTTGCTGCCATGACGACGCCAGCATGGATGGCCGCATGAGCGAACAGGGCATGCCAGAACGGGACGCCCGGAATCGGGTTGGTGGCGTTCTTGGCGCGTGAGAGGAAGTCGCCTTGCAACGGGTAGTCAGCAACGCAATGGCCAACGACGAGCCAGAAGAGAAGCTCAGCCATTGTCGCCACCTCCCCGCCCCACGTTGATGTTCTCGACGCTCAGCCACACCCGGACAACCTTGGCGTCGGGGCACGGTCGACCACGGCTGAGGAGTCCTTGGCGCGTCGGCTCCGTCCAGTGGCACAACTGCCACTTGCGTCCGTCCGGGGTTGGGACCGCCCACGCATAGACTCGCGGTGCTCTGCCTCGGATATCGCTGGCCTCCATCACTTGCCACCTCCCGTCGCCCGCCGCGCCAGCTCGCTGCGGCTCAGCTCTTGGACAGCCTTCCGCAGAACGTCTGGATTGGCCCAAGAGACTAGGACCCGCTCAAGAGGTGCGTCGTCCGGCCGCTCGGCTTCTTGGGCGGGCTTCTTGGCTGGCTCGGAGAGCAGGCGGTCGATCTTGCCTTCTGCGCGAGTCAAACACACTCGATAGCCTTCACGCTCCATCCTTGCCCTTGCCGACTCGCCTTTCGTACGCGCCACGCACTCGTCGCTAGGCTGCACGGCCCTCGCCTTCTCGACCGTCTCCTTGATCCGCCCCTCGTCCAGCGGCTTCGGCTCGACCGCTAGCTTGGCCTGCTCGTCTGGGGTGTAGGTGGGTTCGATCGACGTGATCCACTCGGCGACCTTCCTGCGCGGCTCCGGGCACGTCTTACATAGCACCACTTCAAGCACCCAGTCTTTGACGAAGTCCGGCACCTGCACCGCGCTCGGCGGCGGGGTGAGCTTGAGCTTGGCGAGGTCGTTGACTATCTCGTCAGCCTCAAGCCCTTTGCGCTCCATCCCAGCCTGATCGCCAGGATCCAGCTCGCACCATGCGACGGACCGCTCCACCAGCCCGGCCAACTTCGCAGGCTGCGCAGCGGGGGCGGTGCGCATCAGTTCAAGCCCTACCGTCAACTGGTCGGCGCTAATGTACGCCAGCGAGTTGCTCTTGAGCTGGAGGGCCAAAGGCTCGCCCCACGCCTCGACGGCCTTGTCGTGTTCGGTCTTGTCCGTATCGCTCATCAGTAAATCTAGTGCAGGGGTAAAACGCCCCCGCGGTGCCGGTCAAGCACCCCGGGAGCTAAGGGTCTCATTAACGTCTGAAGGGAAAGAACAAGCCGCCCAAAGTGTCAGTCTCCGGCGGCGAACGAGACACACCGTTACCCGAAGATCGGAGCGGGCGCAAGGGTCTCGCCCTAGATTTTTCGTTCGGGCACCGACTCGACGCCATAGGCACCGGGGGCTAGTGTGCTCTGTCCGGGTCGGCTACCAGATCGTGTGGCTTGCAATCGCGAGCCGTTTGCGTTCTTGTCGACCGTGACAACGCCCGCGACCTAGAAAAAAGGGCGCGTCCGACTAATGAGCAACACCGCCGAACGCGCCCGCCTCAAAGCTATGGAAGCCTCGCATGGAAAAGAATAGCCACCACGACCCCGCCCAGCAAGGCGGCGTGCCCGAAGAGCTACGGCAACTCAACCAGTGGATCCGCTGGAAGCTCGAGCTAAACCGGCAAGGCCGGAAAACGAAGATCCCCTACCACCCCAACGGCGAGCAGCAATTCGCCACGAGCCGCGACGAGCCCTATACGTTCGAGAACGTGCTCGGCAAAGGTGATTGCGACGAGACCGAGGGCATTGGCTTCGTGCTGCGCACCGACGGCGACGGTGTCAAACACCCAACAGGCTTGGACTGCACTCTAGTAGCGATCGACGCCGACGGCTGTCGTGACCCGCTCACCGGTGCCCTTACGCCTTGGGGCCGCGAGCTCTTCGAACTGACGGGCCGCACCTACACCGAGGTATCGCCCAGCGGTTGCGGGTTCCGGGCGTTCGTGTGGGTAGACAATCTGCCAACCGACCTTGCACGCTCCAAGGTCAAGGTGCCGCACCCCGCCGCGCCGAACGTGCCAGAATACAAGGCCGTCGAGGTCCAGCTCTTCACCACGACCGGATACGTCACCGTCACCGGTGAACGGCTCATCGAGGCTAGCGCACTCATCGAGCGCAAGCCCTCGCTCGATTGGCTCACGTCGGTCTACCCGCAGTTTCGCGAACAGGACCGCGACACGGGCAAGCTACCCGTCGGCCGCGGCGACGCTCCGACAGTGGAGCAGATCGGCGCCGAGATCAACCGCTCAGCACCCAACGTGCGCGAAGCCGTCGTCGACGCCAACTGGCCCGCGATCATGCCGAACGACGAGGGCTCAGCCTCAGAAGGCTACTATCGCGTTGTGCAGCACGTGCTGCGCGCGGCCCACGGCCACGGCGCCCCCGCAGTCGACTACCTGCTCCAAGAAACCGACTGGGGCCTCGGCCTGTGCGACGACTCAGCCGACCCGCTCAAATACGCCCGAAGGAATTGGGTGCGCAAAGAGGTCGGGCGCGTCGGTGGCAAGGCGTCAACCACCAACGCGGCGGAAGCCTTCGACGACGGCTTCGATGCGAAGACGTGGACACCAGACGAGACCGCGACACCGGAGTCCAAGCGGTCGGTCATCCTCGACCTGTTCCCCAGCGCCCCACGGCGTTGGAGCCGTAACCGACCACCGGACCGGCGCTTTCTGTTACGGCACCCCGAAGACGACGCCGGCGCGCTGCCGCTCGGCGAGGTCGGTATCCTCAGCGCCGAAGGCGGCGCCGGCAAGACAACCGCCGTTGTGCAACTGGCGATCGCCATTGCGACCGGTGGCCGTTGGTTCGGGCATTACAAGATCGACGAAGGGGCACCGAACCGGGTGCTCGCACTGCTCGGTGAAGAAGACCAGGAAGAGTGCGACCGCAAGCTCTATTGGGCCGCGCACCGCCTCGGGCTCAGCGACGAACAAGTGCGCATTGCGGAGGATCGTATAACCATGGTGCCCCTCGCCGGCCACTACACCCCGCTTCTACGGCCAGGGCCCAACGGACCCGAAGCCACCGAGCACGGCGGCGCTATCCGCGACGTCCTCAACACACCCGGCGACCCCTGGGGCTTGGTCATCGTTGACCCCCTGTCGCGCTTCGCTGGCGTCAACGTCGAGGCGGACAACATCGACGCTACGCGCTTCATCGTCGAGCTCGAGTCGTTCTGCAAGGCTCCAGGGACACCGACGACGTTGTGCCTAGCTCACTCGTCCAAGGCGGCGAGGCGGCTGGGTGAGGCCGACAACCGTGGTGTGACCGGGTTGACGGACGGCGCCCGGTGGTGGGGCACCCTCGTCAACGCCGGCAAGGAACGCGCTCGGTTCGACGTGCGCAAGAGCAACTACACACGCCCAGCCGAAGAGCTTGGCCTCGTGCGTGGCGAACTCGGCGTGCTGCAAGTGGAGTCGACGGCCGACAAGGAAGCACGCAAGGCGATCGAAGTCGAAGACGCCGCCAGCAGGGAGCTACGCAAGGAACGCGAGAGGCACGACCACATCGGACGACTCTTGGCGCGCCTCGTGGATACGATCCTGCGCATACCGGGACTGTCGAAATCCCAGGCGTGCGCGGAGACCGTCGGCAAGCGTGCCGACCTCATGGAAGCACTCGACAGGGGCCTTGCCAACGGGACGCTCGAGGGGCACCGTGAGGGCTCACGGATGGTGCTCACCGTCGCGGAGATATTCAGATAATGGTGGTTCCCCACCAGTTCCTAGTCGGTTCCCAGGAACTAGAGGAATCGCCAAGGAAACGGTTCCCCAGTTCCCAGTTCCCCAACCCGTATATACGGGTTGGGGAACTGGGGAACCGTTCCGTATTTCCGATTAACCAAAGACAGCGAAAAGAATGGAAAATAATCAGCAAGAATTAGCGCGCGTCGCGCTCTACGTCGGCAGCTCCCGGTGCCTGAGAAAGCGGCTCGACCACGGCCGGGGCACAGCGCCCCGTGCTGAGTGGGGTTGCGGTGGGTAAGGCCCAACGTGACAAGGGCAAGCGTGGCGAGCTCCTGCTCCGCGACGTCTTGCGCCGCGCCGGGTGGCCCCACGCCGAGCGAGGGCAGCAGCGCCACGGTGGCCCGGATTCCCCCGACGTTCGCGGTGGACCGAAAGGGGTCCATTTCGAGTGCAAGTTCGTGGAGGCCCTCAGCACGCGCGTGGCGCTCGATCAGGCTAGGGCCGACGCAGGGCCGGGGGAGATCCCGATCGTGGCACACAAGCGCGAGCGGAGGCCCTGGGTGGCAATCATGGACCTCGACGACGTGCTGGGCTTGCTCTACGAACTCGAAGTGCGGAGAATTACGGAATGACACTTGCGCGGTCTAGGTTTACTGCTACGCTTTGAGGCATGAGCGACAAAACCACACAAGGGAGGCCGCCACTAAAGCCGCTCGTGCTTAACGAGCGGCAGGCCGCCGCGTTGGTCAAACGTAGCCTTTCGACCGTAAGACACTGGCGCGAGACCCGGTGGCTGCCTTGGGTTCGGTTGTCGCCGCGCCGGGTAGGCTACTTCGCCGAAGACCTGCATTTTCTCAACGGGGGGCCTCTGCCGGCCCTGCCTGATATACGGGCAGGGTTAGAGCGAGGCTTGCAGGGGCGCACAATGCTTAACGCGGCAGAGGTTTCTAGGCTAACAGGGCTGGCCCCTCGTACTGTGTGGGTGGGCATCAAGGGTGGTTGGTTGCCCGCGGTTGTCGACGGCCCGTACTACCACGTGCGGGCGTGTGATCTTGTTGATTGGCTGCTGGGGCGCCGGGTGGGCGCGACCGAGACGCCGCGTCGTCGTCGTCTGGTGGGCCGGGTGGACGCGTGACGCAACGGCAAGACAAGTTCGTCAAGCTGGATGGCTTCATGCTTGACGATTGGGCAAGTGCGTTCCTGGCCTACGCGAACGCTCGAGACGCCGACCTCGTCGACGTGCACGGCTACGGTGTCGACGAACCGTATGCCACCAATAACGACGGACCGCAAACGTGCGGGCACATCTACTTCGACGACGGCGACGAGTTCCTCGCCGGCTTGTCCGCCGCGTTCCTCGAGAACTTCGAATACGGTTGTCGGCAATGCGGCGTCGAGCCCTTCGAGATCGCGCACTTCGAATCGAAGCTGACACTTCGTTGGGACAACCAGCGGTTCGACTGGCACTCGGACCACCGCGCCGATGGCGACCCCGAGACGCGCGCGCTGACCGTGACCTACAACGTGCACAAGACGCCGCGGCTCTTCACCGGCGGCGAGCTTGAGCTCTACGACGTCGAGAAGCCCATCGACCCGACGCACAACTCGGCCGTCTTCTTCGCGCCGTATCAGGTGCACCGAGTGCGGCCCGTGGCTGGCGTGCCGCGCGCGCATCGTAGCTTCGGTCGCTGGACGTTCGTTGGTTGGTTCCACGCGAAAGAGCCCGTTGTGCCGGCGATGCTTCTCGACCCCCACGACCCGCACCCGTTCTTGACGAGCACACTGGCCAGGAAACGGCTATTCTCTGAGGCGTCTACACGATGACCAACCTTCCCGAACCCCGCGGCGGCCGAACAGGGCGCGTCGAGTTCATCGCCGCTTGTCGGCGCATGGCCATCGAAGACGGCACGACCCTTGAGGCCGCGTTGTGGGAGGGGCTCAAAGCGATCCTCATCGACATCCGAGACAACGCCGACCTCGACAAGCTCGAGCGGGTGCTCAAGTGGGTGGCGCGCTTCGAGCGTGACGGCATGGTGCCGCAAGAGGGCAAGGGCGACGGTGGCGCACCGGTGCAGGTCAACGTCGGTGTCGCCGGCACCGGGCCGCAGTTCCCGCCGCAGCTCGACGCCTACTTCGACGAGCTCGAAGAACTGGAGCGCCAACACCGCTCCAAGCGCATCGAGATCACACGCGACGACGACATCGACGACGTGCTTTCGTGACAGCCGAGCCCGCACAACTCAGGTCCCGGGTGTTGATGCCGCCGTTCATCGTCGGCAATGAATACATCCCGGCCGACCACGCCCCACACCCCAAGCAGTGCTACGCGCTGCGCGCGCACGTAGGCCGCAACTCCGAGACGCCGTTCGAAATGCTCTACGGCGGTGCCGCCGGTGGCGGCAAGTCGGACTTCCTGTTGATGGCCGCGGCGCAATACGCATGGAAGTATCCGCACTTCCGCGGCGTGCTCATCCGCCGAACGCACGCCGAGCTCGCCAAGTCGGGCGCACTCATGGACCGCGCGCGCAAATGGTGGCTACCCCTCGGTGCCCACTGGAACGGCTCCGACAAGGTAATCACCTTCCCCAACGGCGCGACGATCGAGTTCGGCTACCACGAGCACCCGAAGCACGACGGCCAATACCAGGGCGGCGAGTGGCACTTCTGCGGCTTCGATGAGTTGACGCACTGGCCGGACCCCAACGCCTTCGAGTGGTTGAAGACGCGTCTACGCAAGACCGACGGCGACCCGATCCCGCTACGGCTCTACGGCGCGAGCAACCCGGGCGGCCCAGGGCATACCTGGGTTAAAGAGCGGTTCGTCGGTGGGCGCGACATCGTCACCGGCGCGGCGTTCGACGCCAAGTCGTTTTACCTGCCGGCGACTATTGACGACAACCCGTCGCTTAACCGCGAGGCATACAAAGAGACACTGCGCGACATCCACCCGACCCGCCGCGCGCAACTGCTCGACGGCGACTGGAGCGCACGCGAGCCGGGCGACTATTTCCGCCTTGAGTGGTTCGGGCCCCTGCTCGAAGAAGACCGCGACCTTGGCGAGCGCGTCAAAATTCGGTGGTGGGACCTTGCGGCGAGTGAGCGAGACGACGCGGCACGCACCGCCGGTGTCCTGATTTCCCGCCTACAGGCCGGCGTTCGCGTGGTCGAACACGCCACCGCGTTCCGAGCGACACCGGGTAAGCGCGACGGCAAGATCGTGGCGCAAGCCATGGTCGACGGCCGCGCCACGATCGTTGGCCTCGAGATCGAGGGTGGCAGCGGCGGCCCCGCACAGTTCGAAGCCTTGTCGAAGATTCTCCGCGCGAAGGGCTTTCGCGTCGTCGGCGCGCGTCCGCGCGCAAACGAGACCGACAAGACCAACATCGAAAAGAAGACGTTGGCAATCAACACGCCCAGCGACGATAGCAAGATGCGGCGGGCGGCACCGGTCGCGTCGTGCCTGGAGCGGGGCTACCAGCGCCGCGGCGAGTGTGACCAGACCGACGAGCCGTGGTGGGGTGACGACGTAGGCAATAGCGTCACATCGCAGCGCGACGGCCTCAGACTCGTGGCGGGCACGTGGACGCAAAGCTACCTCGACGAGCTCGAAGGTTTCCCCGACCAGACGCTAAAGGACCTCGTCGATGCCACGTCCGGTGCCTGGAGCTGGTTGGAGTCGCACCCCTACGGCTTGCGGCACGCTCCGGCGCAAGAGCAGAAGAAGCCGGCCACGTCGCACAACGTGCACCCGGACGACCGCCCAGAACTGGACGAAGACACCGGCCGATCGACGTCGGGGCACTGGACGCCGTAAAAACTAAAGCCGGGGTATTGCGCTGGCCGATTTAATCGCTACGATTAAACCTATGGAAGACCACGAAAGATCGCAGGTGTGTGAAGTTGTTGAGGACGTCAAACACCAAGGGCTGACTAATCAGCAGTTGGTAGCGGTTGCCTTGGGGTTGATTCAAGATGCATTGATGCTTACGGACTACCCGAACGAAGCCCTTGCCGTAATGCTGGGGGGCGCTCGTGCGTGAGCTTCATCTATTCGCCGGTGCGGGGGGCGGCCTCCACGCCGCGAACCTGCTCGGACATACGCCCGTGTGCGCCGTGGAGATCGAACCCTACTGCCGACAGGTATTGCGTGAGCGGCAGGCCGACGGCACCTTTCCGCCGTTCCCGGTGTTCGACGACGTCAAGACGTTCGACGGTAAGCCGTGGCGCGGTATTGTTGACGTCGTCTGCGGAGGGTTCCCGTGCCAGCCGTGGAGTTCCGCGGGTAAGCGCAAGGGCACCGACGACCCCCGCCACCTTTGGCCAGAAATGGCCCGCGTCATCAGTGAGGCTCGACCACGATATGTCTTCGCAGAAAACGTCAACATCAAAGCATTCGCCGAGCCCTGGAGAGACCTTCGAGCAATGGGTTACCGAGTGCCGCCAGCTCTCTGCCTCAGTGCGGAAGACGTTGGCGCACCACACTTGCGAAAGCGGTGGTGGCTCTTGGCTTCCGACACCAACCGCGACGAGCTACGGGACGAACCGCGGCGGCGCAGCGGGGCGGGTGGGCAAAGTGAGGCACTCGCTAGCGTCGATGGCGAAGCACGACAAGTTCCCGACACCGACGGCGAATTGCCACACGGGAGCGGGGCACAGCGGGCGACAGGGCGGGCTAAATCTACAGACGCATGCGCAGCGGTTCCCGACGCCGACGGCGAAGGCGAAGGCGAACCAGCTATCCCCGTCGATGATGAAGCACCCGGGGTGCCGGGAGTTGGCGAAGTTTCCGACGCCGGCGGCGCGAGACTGGAAGGACACGGGCAAAGCCCCCGCGGAGCTCGCGCGGAAGACACCGCCGCTAGCGACCCACGCTGGTGGGCAGTTGAACCCGACGTGGGTCGAGTGGCTCATGGGGTGGCCAATCGGGTCCAGCGCCTCAAAGCACTGGGCAACGGCCAAGTCCCGCAGTGCGCGGCGGAAGCGTGGCGAATCTTGATGGCGCGCGAAGCGGAGTACGTGCTGTCGTGATCGTCTACCGCACAGAAGCGAGCACCGGCGACGGCCTCGTCCATCATTTCGACGCCACGCTCGAAGAGGCGAAGCGCACGCGCGCTTCGCTCGTCGAGGTATACGCAGAGGTCCGACTCGAGCGAGTCGAGATCCCGCCCGGCCGCGAGGGCATTGTCGCGGCACTCAACATGGCAACCGCATCGGCGGTAAACTGGGAAGGAGAAAGAATCGCATGAGACGCTACGAACACAAGAAGCCCACCCCGTTCGCCACGTTCTTCAAGGCAACGCTTGGGGTCCTGCTCGCCGGTGTCGCTGCGCTCACGATATTCGCTGGGGGGTGTTGCGGCCTCGTGGTGGGTGCGGCCTCGAGCGTTGACGCGAAGGAAAAGTAAGGCCGTGCCGTTGACACCGCGCAGGTTTACCGAGTATGGTCTAGCTCATGGGTAGCACAAACAACGCGCCGGTAGCCGTGAGCTACGGCGGAGGCACGAACAGCGTCGCCATGGTTATCGGCATGCTCGAGAACCGCGAGTTGCCGGATCACATTCTATTCGCGGACACCGGGAGCGAACGCCCTGAAACCTACGCATACAACACGCTGTTCGATGCGTGGCTCAGCGACTACGGCCTCAAGATTACGACAGTGACAAACGGCGGCCGGGGCTACGGCGACTCGCTCGAAGAGAATTGCCTCATGCGCAACGAGCTCCCTTCGCTCGCCTACGGCTTCAAAGGTTGTTCTACCAAGTGGAAGCGCCAACCGATGGACCGCTACTTGCGCGACGAGGTGCCGGAGGTCAAAGCGGCTTGGTCGCGCGGCGAGCTTGTAGCTCGGTGCATTGGCATTGACGCCGGTGAGACGCGGCGGCGCAAGCTGCCGCCGGACAACCGCTACGTCTACCGCTACCCCCTCGTTGATTGGGGGTGGGACCGCGAAGCGTGCGTCGACGCGGTGAAACGCCACGGGCTCCCGAGCCCCGGCAAGAGCAGTTGTTTCTTCTGCCCCGCGATGAAGAAGCACGAGATTCGCGATCTTGCCGAGAAACACCCCGCGCTAGTCGACCGCGCGATCGCGATCGAGCGCAACAGCAAGGCGCACACGATCAAAGGTCTCGGGCGTCATTGGTCGTGGGAGCAGTTCCTCGCCGACGACCAAAGTTACTTCCCCGAAACCCTCGACGTGCCCTGCGATTGTCACGACGGAGACGAAGAGTAATGGCCAAGCCCAACACGACCCACTGTCAGAAAGGCCACTCCTACGCCGAGTTCGGCCGCTACAAGAGCAACAACCAGTGCAAAGAGTGCAAGCGCCTTAACAACCTCGCCATGGCCAAGCGCACCGGCGGCTGGCGCAAGCCCGGGCAACACCAGCGCCGGCGATCGGGGCACCAGAAGCTAAGCGATACTGCGAAGGACGCCATTCGCACGAACCGCATCCTGGCGCTACACGAAGAGCTCGAGAAGGCCACGACCCCGTGGGAGCGGGAAGACATCCGGGCCGAGATCGCCGCGGCACAAGCCCAGCTCTAGCGGTTGACGGCGTCTGGCGCTACGATCCGCCGCCATGGCAAAGTGCGGTGGATGCGAAGCGGCGATCCCGAGGTATAGCAACTCGCTCACGGTGGGCTTTAGCGACTTCACCGCCACCGACGGCGGGGAGTATCAACACGACCCCGTAGTCGGCCCCGAGTTCGAAGGCGCGAGCGGTTCCGACGTCTACACCGCGCTGGCGCCGACGCTCGACGTGCTCCCGGGCAACGGCGAGTGCAACGCCGATTGCACGCAATTGACGTCTTGCGACTTCACGCTGACGCTGACGCTGACGGTCACGCTCATCACCACCGACCCGAACGGCTCAGGTCCGGCACTGTTCTTCACCCCGCCGTGGGGCGGTGGCCAACAGTCGATGACCAAGGGCACGCCGGTCACCGAAGAATACGACCCGGTCGATGGCGTCTACACGATCACGATCGCGCACACGTTCGAAGACACCATCACGCCCGGTTGCGACACGACCGTGTCGTTCACGCTTGCCGACACCGACTTCGACATCGACTCGATAACCGGCGGCGCCTGGACCAAGAGCGCCGGCGACGATGACGAAGACACCGACTACGAGTTCGAGTGTGAGCCGTGTGACGGCGCGTCGGCCTCCCTCGACGTGACCACGCAAGCGAGCGGCAAGCAGGAGAACCAACGAGCGATAGGCGGCTCGGCGTCGATGGCGGCCCAGGCCGCCCAGGAGGAGGCCGACGACACCGGCGGTTGCGGGGGGTGCGCGGCGGTCGGGCTTGAGGTCTACGACTCCGCGACGTTCAAGTGGGTGCCCGCGGGGGACACGCAACCGACGACCGAGCAGGGCTTCGGGGGCTCTGACGGCTCGCAAACTTACGACGTGTCGGAGATCAAAATCTGGCACAACCCGTACGACGGCGCTTGTGTTGAGGACAGCTCGAGCGGCGGTTGCACGGCGGACTACTCTTGTTGGTACACAATAGGCGTCGAGTTGAACGGGTCGGTGTCGTCCACAGACCCAAACTGGGAGGGGCCAGACTTCACCCACACACCACCGCCGGGCTGGGGCACGTCACTGGTTCTAGGGGACCCGCCCCACTACGGCAAAACGTTCGACGTTGACGAACAGACGGAGTCGGGAGGCATCTACACCACCCCGGTAAAGTGGTCTTGGGACTACTCCTTCGAACCGGGCTGCAATAGCTCGATCGAGTCGGCCGTCAGTGCTGACGACTTCATCGTCGCGGGCGCCGAGTTCAACACGTTTACGAACATCCCCGAGCTACCGAAAGAGAGGATCCGGCTGCGCATGGGTTGCACAAAGTGCGAGAAGAAAAAGAAGAAGCCGACAGGCGGCACAGGCACCGGAGGCTCCGGCCCAGGGAGCATCGAATGAGCCTTCGTCGCGGTGTCCTGTTCGCCCTTCCACCTTCCCTGCTCGTGTGGCTGGCGGTCGGTTTGGCCCTCGTGGCGTGCACCACGCCCGAGCCTTTCCCCGCACCGACCGGTGGCGGCATGCCCCAACCCCTCGCGCGGGCGGTCACCCTCGACACCGCGGAGGCGCCCCAGCACCGCTACGGGCCGCGGGGGCGCTTCCGTGTGGTGCACAAGTCGGCGTGCGATCGCTCCGACCACGGCGGCAACCCTCTCGTGTTTCCTGACCTCTCGATGCCCCCGACCGTCGGCGAGCCACTCCGGGTTATGTGGACGACCGAGGGCACGGTCGCACCGTTCCCCGCCGCGCCGGCGGTCCTGCTCATTTCTCTGGGCGACGTCCAGCCGGTTGAGCTCGCCGGCGTCGGGCTCCCTGGGTGCACGTTCCACGTCGACGGCAACCCGAAGAACCTGCACGTATTCGCCCCAGGCACCGTGCCTTGGCTCACGCAAGACGGCGGCCGTATCTGGCTCCACTGGACACCCACGCCCATTTTCGCCGGTGTCGAAATCAACATGCAGCTCGCCGTCAAGGCGCCCGGGGCGAACGCTGCGGGGTGGCTTCTGTCGCCCGGGCTTGAGCTTTGGGTCGGGCGCGGCGACACTTAGCCGCCATGGCGACGATCCCGGGCATTCTTCTTTTCGGCGGCACCGACCTACAGGGCGGGTCTGGGGGCGTGCCGGCGATCGTGTCGGTGGCGGACGTTCTCGCAGGCAAGGCCGCGACGCAGCTATTCGACCGTGACTTGCTGCGCATCATCCCCGATGACTCCGAAGGCGAGCCCGCAGCGGCCACGCTCTCGTGGTGGCCGTGGATGGATTTCAACCTGGGCGACCTTCTCACCGTCGACAGCGCGACCGCAACCACGGTGACGGTTTCACCCGACCCCGGGTGGACAACGAACGAACACGCGGGCGCGAAGGTCTCGACGTCGTCGGCAAACCTCGGCCTCGACAACCAAGCGGTCGCGGTTATCAGCAACACCAGCGACACGCTAACAGTCGCGTCGTGGACGCTGACGCCGGTCGTTGCCGGGTCGCTCTGGCTCAACGAGGGCCGCTTCTCCGACTATGCGGCGCTCGTCGGATACCGGTCGCCTGACGAAATCCTCGCCGTTTCCGCCACCCGCGGTGGCGGTTCGGCCATCACCGCGGGCGTCGGTGTCGGCTACGACGCGGGGCTCTTGGCCTATCTATGGGAAGACGTCTTTTCGTCGAGCCCGTATTTCGTCTGCGCGAAGTACTCGAACACCCACGACGCCAGCGACTTCGCGTCGGCGGGTTCGCCCCGCACGACCGCCGAGAGCTACGTCGCGGCGGCCGAGGCCGCGTTCGCGCTCAAGTACCCGAGCGATACGCTGGAGTGGCGATACATCTTCGTGAACCACGTGCACCAGGACGTCGACGCGTGGATCGCCGAGCTACCTGCGTTCACGCAGCTACTCAGCTACCAATCCGACCTCGAGGCCGAGATCACTTGGCTACGCGGCGCGACGATGGCCAACAACGCCAACGCACGTATCTTGCTGCCGAACCACAAGACCACGTTGCGGGAGGCCGACGCGACCGCGGCGGGCTCAGCCATCAACATGATGGGCACGTCGCACGCGGGGCACGCCCTCGTCGCGGCGGATGATTCGCTCGTGCGAACGGTCGACTTTAACGGCCAGAACCCGCCGACGATCTCGGCGGAGCTCGCGTACTCGCCGGACGAGGACCAGATCGCCTACGCGGCTTCGTTCTACTGGCGCGAGGGTGCCAAGATGATCTCAAAGTCGATTGAGCTTTGGGAGAACGGCGACGGCACCGCGACCGACGGCGTCATGCCCGTTTACATCATCTTCGGCGACAGCATCGAGACGGGCGAGATCACGACCGCGTATTCGACGGCGCTCGACTCCGACGTCTACACGGCGACCCCGCGCGACACCCGCCAACGAATCTGGAACCGCACAAACCAGACCGTCGAGACCTACGACGCGCACACCAACACGCAGACGAGCGGCCAGTCGACGACGAACGTCGGCGCGCACTTCTCGCTTACGCACAAGCTCATGTTGCGCCACCCCGACACCGGGTTCGTGCTCATCCAGCGTGGCAGCGGCGGCAGCTCGCTTGCCGAAGAGGTGCAAGCATACGCCTCCGGTAGCTACGGTACGTGGCTCAGCAGCGTGAGCGGCGAGAACTGGGAAGAGTTCAATGACGACGTGACCAACTGCTACGCCGCGATCAACACGCAGTTCGGCAAGCAGGCGCAGCTACGCGCGATTTACGTTGGCCTCGGGACCAACGACGCGTTCACCGCAGGTGGCGGCACGTCCTTCGTCAACGCGCTCGACAACTTCGTCGCCGAGATGCGCGACAAGTGGGGCCACGTCGTCGAGGGCAAAGAGACCCCCGTCATCTGGCGTATGCCCCAGCTCGGCACGGCCAACCGGATATACGACGAGCTCATCACGATTCGCGCGGCGCTCACCGCGAAGGCGAAGGCGGACCCCCAGTTCACGGCGCACAACGTCGACGACCTGGAGCGCAAGGCCGACAACCTGCACGAGACCGCGGCGTCGAACGTCACCCGCGGCGAGCGCATCGACGACGAGATCGCGAAGATCGAGCTACCAAACTGCACCCGCGACTAAAGTCTCGGGGCCTCGCCGTCCGATAGCGGGCGTATGCAATCACCAACCCGAAAGCTACTCCGCCTCGTCCTACGCAACACCCGGTGTCCGGATACCCGAGCTAAGGCGCTCCAGCTCCGGCGAGAGACCCGGGCCGCCGAAACCCGGTGGTCGCGGAGGGTCCGGCGGTGAGTTGCCTTACCAGTGACGAGGTCGCCCAGGCCAAGCGCATAGCCGCGTGGGCGGGGCGAGCCGACAAGTGGGAGATCGTCGACGAGATCCGGCGCAACCGTGGGCGGGGGCTTGCCCCCCGGTGCCCGTTGACTGGCGCCGAGACGTCCCCAGACCCCGGCCCGCACGAGCTAGCCGAGAGGCGCGAAGCGGTCGAGCGGTTGCTTTGCCGGGTCGCCAAGCTCCCCGATGACTTGCGCTGGCTCGTCGAGCAACGGCTCGCCGGCGACAGGCTACAGGACACCGCGGAAGTGCTCGGGCTCACCTACTCGCGCGCGTGGCGGTTGTGGCGCAAGGCGCTCGACGGCATCATCAACCCGGTGGACGCCGCACCGGAAATCAGGATCAAGGCAATAGACGACGCCGAACTCGAGGCGATCCGGCCGATTGACGACGTCAAACGCGAAGCGGTCGCCGCTGCGCTCCGGGCCACCCGTGGTGACGTAGAGCACGCCGCGCGGCGGCTAAAGGTGGGCAAGGCAACGCTATACCGGTGGCTTAAACGGTGGGGCCTGCTCGCCGTCGGCTACACCGCCCCGGCAGATTCCGGGCCCCTTGACGGTGGGTAGCTATTGACCTACGGCCCGCCGTGCTATCGTGTGGGCTATGGTCAAGCTCACCGAAGCAGAGAATCTCGCGGCGCTCAAAGCCGCCAAGGCGCGCGGCGCACGCGTGCACGGGCAGCTCGACACCAAGTCGGCGAAGATTGTTGCCGAAGAGCAAGCGAAGATGCTTGCCAAGCGCCCGGGCGTCAAGATGACCGCCGCCGAGGCCGCGACCGAAGAGTCGATGCGGTCCGCCGGAGAACTGGCGCAAGAGGCCGCGGCAAACGGCGAGACTGACGAGCCGATGGGCCAGCCGATCGCGGGCGGGGGCGCCTAGCCCATGACTACCGAGCTCCGCACGCGCAACCAAGCGCAGCAAATCTACGTCCGCGCATTGTCGTCGACGTGGCGCAACAACATCGAGCTACACGACCCGAGCTTGTGGTTGCTGCGCGAGCCGGAGCTCGAAGAGAAGATGCTACGCGATGCCGACATCGCGCACGCGGTGCAATACCGGCGCCACATGATCGCCGGCCAGCGGTGGTCGTGTGTGCCCCGCGTCGAGGGCTCCGCCCGGGCACCGATGGCGGTGGCGATCGCTACCGAACTCGTCGACGGCATCAAGAACTTCACGCAAGCGCGGCTCAACCTCGCGCGCGCGTTCTTCTCCGGGTCCCGTTTCGGCTACATCCACGGCGAGGCCCGCCGGCTCAAGATCGGCGACGGCATCGAGCGCACGTGGTGGGTGCCGACTCAGATCGAGGACCGCGACAAGCGGTTCTACCGGATCGTGCCGGAGCACGACAACACAACCGGCTCGCTCAAAGCGCACTGGGAAGTGTGGGACATCGTCGAAACGCAGTTCAAGCCTGAGAGTGTCGACGACTGGAAGCAGACAATCCGCCACGTCTACCAGGACGACCAAGCGTCGCTCGGCCACGGCCGCGCGCTGCGTGAGGCGCTCGGGTGGTGGTGGTACGCCAAGACGCACGTCTTCAACGAGTCGCTACAGGCCGTGGAGCGTTTCGCGCAAGGGATCATCACCGCGAAGATCGACGGTGCCCGCGATGCCGATACGGGCATGCCGAACACCGAGCTAATCAACGAGTGGCGGCGAGTGCTCGAGGACCTCCGCTCCCGTCACGTGCTCGTATACGATTCGGCGGACCAGATCGAAACGGTGAGCATGAGCAGCGAGGGGTGGCAGTTGCTCCATACGATCCGCGACGAGTTGCGAACCACAATCTTCACGTTGATTCTCGGTGCGAACCTCACCACGCAAGCGAGCGAAGGCGGCAGCTACGCCTTGGCCCAGGTGCAAGAGAACAGCACCGAAGCCCTCGTGCAGTATGACCGCGAGACGCTCGAAGAGACGCTCACCGACCACTTGCTCGGGTGCCTCTGGTTCAAGAACCACGCCAACTTGGTCGAGCTCGGCATCGCCGAAGAGAAGCCCCGCTTCTCGATTGTGCAAGAGAAGCGCGAAGACCCGAAGGAACGCGCCGACGTCGCGGCCGTGCTCAACGGCATGGGCGTAGAGCTATCGCGCGCCGACGTGCTCGAGCAAACCGGATTCCGCCAACCGGAGCCGGGCGAAGAAGTCATCGAGAAGGCGGAGCCCGTCGACCCGTTCGGCGGCATGTTGAGTGCACCCCAAGGGCCGGGCGGCGGCCAAGGGCCTTTCCCGGCACCGAAACTTCCGTTCAAGAAGGGCTAACAGATGGGCGTTCGCGGTGTAATCCCTGGGGTTGCCACAACCCGGCACGTAGAGCTACTGGCCGCGCAACGCGCGGCACCGGCCGACCTATTGACCATCCACAAGTTCGGCAAGAACAGAGCCGTGGGCACAACCTTCGCCCCCGTCGCGCTCGGAGGCATCTACCGCACTCCGGGCGTAGGCGCGGAGACCGCGCTACGAATCAAAGCCGGGGGGAACGCCGCCGACACAGCGGCGGGCGCCGGTGCCCGCGAGGTCACGCTCTACGGTGTCGACGCGACCGGCGCGGAGGTCTCCGAAGCCGTCGCTACGGCCGGCATCGCCGCGTCGGCGGCGACCACGACGGAGTTCCTACGGCTATTCCGCGTAGTGGTCACCGGGTCCGGCACATACGCGTCGGCTAGCGCAGGGTCGCACGCGGGCGCGATCACCATCGAGAACGCAGCAGGCACCGAGGATTGGGCGAGCATTCAAGCCTCCGACTTCCCGAGGGGTCAGTCAGAGATCGGCGCCTACACCGTCCCGGCGGGGTGGACAGCGTTCCTTTACTACGCGGCGATCTTCACCGACTCGACGAAGCGCACCGACGTCTTGTGCTTCCGCCGCGGGGGCGTGCTCATCACGGCCGCGCCGTTCGAGGCCATGCGGCTAGTGTTCGAGACGCAGGCCCGGGGCAGCGAAGAAGAGGTCACCTTCGGGCTACCGGTGAGGTTTCCCGAAAACACCGACGTCGGCTTTATGGCAAAGGTGGACTCGGGCACCGCCGAAGTCGACGTCGACTTTGAGCTCCTACTTATTCGGAACACATGAGCCAAGCCGACAAGATCATCGAGTCACGCGGCGCGCGCTATGCCCGCGTCTACTTCGGGGCCATTCACGACCTCTACGTCGCGACGGTCCGGGGCAACGCTCCGGCCGCACGGTCGGCGCGCGAGCGCCTGGGCAAAGCGATCGCCGAGACGATGGGCGCCGCGGAGATCGTCGGCGCAAAGCTGGCCCTGGCCGCAGCGGTGCGGGGGTCGAACTTCGCCGCCGAGCAAACGGTCATCCCGAACGTGTCGCTCGCCGAGGCCCTCGACGACTTCGTCTCGAGGACACCGAAGGTAGTGCGCAGTGCGGCCGAAAGGACCGCGCAGCGCATCGCCGAGCTATACACCGAAGACCGCGTCGTCGCGTTCGTGCGCGCCGCCGAAGAGTCGGTCACGCGCGAGGCTCAGTCGTTCATCGCTCGGGCTTTGCGGGAAGGCATCGGAGAGGGCGAGGCGGGCCAACGCCTTGCTATGTCCGTGAACCAGATCCGCGAAGGCACCGAGGCTTGGTCGGAGGGTTACGCACGGATGGCGTTCCGAACGAACGTCAACACCGCCGTAACCGCCGGCCGCTTTCGTGCGTCGCAAGACCCCGACGTCAAGCTCGTGGTGCCGGCGTTCCGGTTCGATGCCGTCGGCGACTCCGACACCCGACACAACCACGACGCGGCCGACGGCATCATCCTCACCGTCGACAACCCGGCGTGGAATCGCATCGCCCCGCCCCTCGGCTACAACTGCCGGTGCCAAGTATCCCACGTGTCGGTTATGGAGCTCGACGCGATGAATCGTTTGCGCGCTGACGGGTCGGTCATCGAAGACCGCATCCCGAGTGACGCTTTCCCCGACGACGGTTTCCGCCACGGCGGGCGCCCTGACCTCTTCGTGAGCGTATGACCGAAGAATGGGACGACACATATCGGAAGTTCCGGCACATCGCGGCACGCGAAGGCGTGAAGCGAACCGCCGAGAGCGTGCCGACTGACCCGAGCAACCTATACAAGCTACTCCGCGGCGACACGCAAAGGCCGTCGCGGGCCGTTCGCGCCGGCATCGAGCGCGTCGTCAAGGAACACGAACAGGACGAAGAACAATGAACGACTACCGCACCGAACTCGCCACAGTCATCGCCGACACGTCGCCGGGTGCTAACACCGATATTTTCGGGGCAGACTTCCAGCTTAAGCGGGCGGGCAACCTGCTGCGCATCACCGCGCAATGCGCTAGCGACGTGACCTTGTCGCTCGTGCCGAGTTCGGGTACCGCGGTAGCCCTCGGGACTGTCGGCGCGTCCGCCGTCACTTTCGAGGTTGCGGTCGACCAGGGGCGGACGTGGAACGCCCAGATCAACGGCGCCGTCGCCGTGCATCACCTAGTTGTAGTTGAGGTGCAAGCATGAAGTACCGCACTTCCCGTAACACGCAAGGACACCTCGTGGTGCACCGCGTGCCTATCTTCGTCGCGTGCACGCGCGGCGACTTCGAGTTCGACGACGAGTGGATCACGTCGGCGGTGCTCGCCGCGAAGCTGGCGGAAGCTGACGGCTACATGCCGCCGCTACACATCCGCCACCACGGCGAAGACACCCCGGCCGAGCCCGCGGGCTTCTTCCGCGTCGTCGGTGCCGACCCGATCTCGTTCAAGGGCGACCAAAAGCTCGCGATATTCGCTGACCTTGTCATCACGCAACCGTGGGTCGAAGACGACGTGCTCGCTATGCGACTCCCCTACCGCTCGGTTGAAATCTTCAACGTCGACAAGCCGGTCATCGACTCACTGGCGTTGCTCAACCACGAGCCGCCGTACTTGCAGTTGCCAATGCTCATGGTGGACCAACCAGCCGCAGACACCACAGGCGGGCCACCGACCAGCGGGCAGCTTGTGCGTCTGGCAAATGCCACTATCTCCAACCCGTGGAAAGCGGAGGGCTACTCGAAGGCCAATCCCGTGGTAGCGTGCTTCCGGCACGGCACCGCCGCGCACTTCTTCACGCAGGACACCGACGACATGAAGATCGAAACCAAGACCGACGGCGAGAAGGGCGAGAAGTTCGCCGACGACTCGAAGAACCCGTTTGAGTCTGGCGACGAGACGCCCGCAGATGGTGACGTCGCCGGTGTCGAAGACGACCCGAACAACCCCGAAGACGGTGGCGAGGCTATGGAAGCCTCGACGTCGGATTCGATCAAAGCGATCTGTGAGACGATCAAGAGCGGCGCCATTTCGGTTGCCGACCTCGAGGCGCTCAAGCAGTCAATCATCGAAGTTCTCGGCGGCAACGACGAGAACAGCGAAGAGGAACCCCCCACCGAAGAAAAGGCGGCCGCGCCCGCCCCATCCCCTGGCGAAGCCATGAAGAACCAACCGAAGACCGACGACGCGGCCAGCAAGGCGAAGGCCGACAACGACACCCCGACGACCGAGAAGAAGGTCGACACGAAGGCCGCCCCGAGCGCCGACCTTGCGTCGCAGTTCGCCGCCCTCGCGGGCGAGAACAAGGCACTCAAGGCCCGACTCGACGAGAAGGACGCCTCGGAGCAACGCCGCAACGACGTTGCCGATGCGGTCAAGCGCCTCGAAGGTCGCCCGCTGGGTTCGAACCTCGAAGCCGACCTCGTCGCGTTCCACGAAGAGCACGGCGCCGCCGCGTTCAAGGGCTACGTCGACAAGATGGAGGCGACTTTCGCCGAACTCGGCGGCAACACCGACGGTGGCAAGGCGGCCTCGTTCGCCCGCGACCCGAAGACGCCGGCACCGGCTCTGGCCTACACGGAGCAGGGCACCGACGCCGTCGAGAAGGCGGCCAAGTTCGCTCGTGAATACGAAGAGCTCAAGGCCGTCCGTGGCACTCGCATGAGTTGCGAGCGTTACGTCGAAATCAACATGGGCAAGATCGGCATCGACAAGCCCGCCGCCGCTGCGAAGTAGCGGCCCCATCACCCCTACCCACAACCAGGATTTGACCCATGGCCGACCTCGGCGCAAACAGAGTTCACAAGACGTCGCCCCGCAGCGGGGCCAACAGCTACCCGATTGCGAACGGGGTAACGCTCTACCCGGGCGCCCTCGTCGCGCTGGAAGGCGGCTACCTCAACCACTGGGCCGACGGCGCGAACGACGTGTTCGTCGGTATCGTCCTAGGTGACGCCCTCGGCGTTTCGCCGGGCTCCGGTCTCGTGGGCGACACCAGCGCAACCCCGATCCCCGAGGCGCGCGTCGATCAATCCGGCGTTACCTTGATGCACCTGGGCTCGGTCGGCGGCACCCCGACGCAGGCCAAGGTGGGCGACCTCGTCTATTCCGCAGACAGCGACACCGACTCAATCACCCTGACGATCGGCGCGCTCAACCACCCGATCGGCTACATGAGCCGGTTCCGTTCGGCGACTGACGTCGACGTGACACTCTTCACCCCGGCCGAGATGCTGGCCCAGGCCACCGCCTAAAACCAAAGGTAACGAACGATGAGTACCGTAATCAGCAGCGGCGTCCTGGCAAACGGGCTCCGCACCGACTTCTGGGACACCTACGCGGCTATCCGCAACCGCCAACCCGACTCGCGTCTCTCTCAGGTCATGGACCTGGGTATCGGCGCGACCAACCGCGAGCACAAGTTCGGCTACTTCGAAGCGGCACCGCACTTCGAACAGTGGATCCGAGGCACGTCCATTCCGACGGACGGGTTCGACTCGGTCGACTTCGACGTGCCGGTCTACACCTGGGGTCGCCGTGTCAAGTGGCACAACGAAGACCGCGAGGACGACCAGACGCAAAGCCTGTTCGACGTCGCCCGCATGGCGGGCCAGTCGGCCGCGCTTCTGCCGGAGCGTTTCTTCTTCGACCTCATCACCGGCAGCACGAACACGCTCCCGGCGGTGCCGCTCGCCCCGGACGGCGCAGCGATGTTCGCCACGACCGCCGGCGGTGCTGACCGCTTTGGCGTGAGCTCGGGCAACCTGCTCACCGGTTCCGGTGTCGCGTCGGTGTCGGCCATTCGGACCGACTACTACAACGGCATCGAGCAGTGGAAGCAGTACCAAGACGGCAAGGGCCAACCGCTCCTGTCCGACGAGGTCATCGACTCCGGCGTCATCATCATCCACGGCGCGGCCAACACGGAAGCCTTCGAAGAAGCCTTCTTGCAGCGCCGCCAGGGTGAAGTGATCGGCACCGACGCCGGCGCCACGCCGACGAACCTCGTGCAAGACGCCAGTCGTAACGTGACGCTCTGGGGCTCCCAGCGCATCGCCGACAATGACTGGTTCATGTTCTTGAAGAACCCGCCGAAGCAAGCCACCTTCTTCCTCGACCGCAAGGGCATCATGGAAGAATCGAGCATGCGCGGCGAGAACAACGGCGACCACACGCGCGACACCGGCGAAGAATACGTGCAGTGGCACTCGCGTTCCGGCGCGGGCATCGCGTTGCCGTTCGCCGCCATCAAGTGCAACAACTAGCCGACGCCGGCTAGTCAAGGCTCCCCGAACGGGCCGACCGCTCAAGGTGGGCGGCCGGCCCGTTTCAATTCCCCGTAACGCCATGAACTGGAGATACCCCAGATGAGCAACGAAACGAACCTCCCCCCGACCAAGAACCCCGACGCAGGCAAGCCGGCGAAGGTCAACGCCCCGCGCCGCAAGGCCGCGAAGGCAAAGACCAACATCGGTGGCAGCGAACTGACGGCCAACATCGCGGAGCGCAGCAACTCCGCTGGCACGTCGCGACGCTACCGCTACTGGGTCGGTGTCTCCCCGTCGTGCCCCGTCGAGTCGATCGACCTCGCGGGCGTCAACTTCCCGAAGGTGAACGCCAACCTCGTAGCGGATCCGATGCGCACCGGCCGCAAGAAGCGCGTTCCGGTCATCGGTGCGATCGTCTACCTGGACGAAGGCAAGATCCGCAAGATGCGCGAGAAGCTCCCGCGCACGATTCTCCGGTTCACCTCGGACGTGGGCGACCACGACGAGCCGGGCACCGGCGAGAACATCGGCGACGTTGCCCGCCGGCCGCGCCGCGGCCAGCTCATCACGATCCCGACCGACGCCGAGATCGAAGAGCGCCGGAAGAAGGGCAAGCCCACGCGCGCCTACTCCCCCAACCTCGAGCGCGACGTTCCGGCGTCTCGCTTTATGTTCGCCGTGCTCTGCGAAGACCAAGAGAACGGCGAGCGCCGCGAAGAATACCCCGACCCGCTCGAAGTGACTGGCCTACAATGGCCGGACGAACTCGCGGCGGTCGAAGACATCCTCAGCTAAGATACGACCATGAGTGGAACCCCAACCGAAGCCGAGATCCAAGCCCAGTGGGTCGCTGTCGTCGACATTCTGGAGACGTTCCGAAACCACGTCGACGGGACGCTCGCGGGCACCGCGGGCAAGTGGGATACACTCATCAAGGCGCTCGAGGGTGAATACACGCCCTCGGAGCTCGCCGACTGGGTAAACGGCATGCGTGCGGGGTGCTCGGCGCTCATCACGCAGCAAGCGGCCAACTCGGCGCTTGTGCCGATCCTGTTCGAATACGCCGGGCGCATCGACTCCGACGCGACCGGCACGGACGGCTACGGCACCGGCTACCGGACCGCGTCGCAGCTCTTCCGCATGCTCTACGACTGGTTCGTGGCCAAAAGCTACACCGTCGAGAGCCGCGCCATTACCTACGACACGGCTACCGCCGGCGGGTCGAACACCGGCAACGGCACGATCACCCGCCTGACGGTCGACGAGAACGCACACAACCTCGAGGCGTGCACCGTCGAAAAGAAGCTCTTTCGGTGCGTCGCCGACCAGAACAGCGGCGTGCAAGAGCACGCCGAAGTGTTCGAAGTGCTCGGGCAGGCCGCGAGCTTCGATGCCGTCTTGCGCGCGAACTACGGCTCAGGCGCGTCGGCCAACACGACGATCATCAGCAAAAACGCCGGCTCCGGTGCCGGCGGGTCCCTGTTGTCCAACTCGTCGTTCTCGGACTACGACGCGGCAGCGGCGGCCAAGTTCACTAGCTGGACCGAGGCGAGCGGTGGGTCGAACCTCACCCAAGAGACCACGACGGTTTACCGCTCGTTCCCGGGTGAGCAGACGAGCGCCGCCATGAAGATCAGCGGAAACGCCAAGGTCACGCAGGCACTGTCCGCAATGAAGGTGCGCCGCTTGGACGCGGACACGCCCTACCAACTGCGGCTCATGTACAACCGCGCGGCCGGCTCCGGTGACGGCACGTTGACGATTCGCTGCGGCAGCAACTCGAAGGCGGTTGCCCTCTCGGCGCAGACCGGGTGGAACGAACTCATCCTCGACTTTGACGAGAACCTCTGGTTCCGCAACTTCAACGAGGACCCTATGGACGTCGAGGTCGAGCTCGCGTCGAATACGACGGGCTACGTGCTCGTCGACGACGCGATCTTCGCCCCGCTCGACCTCATCGACGGCACATACTGGTTCTTGCGCGGCAACAACACCTCGCACACGTCGTGGCTTGTCGACGACGTCTTCGAGTTCACCGACACCGGCGGTGCCCCAGCCACGGGTAAGCTACAATGGTGGCTCTACGTCGCCGGCCTCGGGTATCTGCCGAGCTCCGGCACGCCCACCCTCGCGGACCCGTAAACCATGGCCGACAAAGACACACTTTGGGCATACGTCAAGACCGTATACAACTCTACCGGGCTCACGACGCTTACGAACATCGGGGCCCCGGAGGCTACGGCTGTCGACAACGACGTCGGCACGGCCGCGGCTCTGAGTACGATCAACTTGTGGCCCGCCTACGCGCAAGTGTCGTTCGACGTGAGCGACGCGCTGCACCTGGAGGTCGCCGCGGTGGGGGTTATCGCTCTGCTCTGGCGGCGTGGCGGGACCAGTTCGGAGATCGAGCAAGTCAAGTGGGACACCGTCTTCGGTGACGGAGGCATGATTGAAAAGGTCCGTCGCACGGACCCCCGCGCGCACCGAGGGCCGAAGTCGAACTCGGGCACGACCACGTCGCAGGAAAGCGGCACCCAATACGGTTGGTCCGACAAAGCCTCGCTACCCCCGGGCATTCTCCCTTCGGCGTTCGACGTCAACTCGGAGGACTGACATATGCCCCGCGTAACCTTCGAAAAGGGTGCGAAGGTGGGTCGGATCGAACGCAACCTCGCCAATCCCGAAGCCACCCTGAAACAGATCGGCGTATTGATGGTCGCCGAGAGCCAACGCTCGTTCAAAGCGCAGCAGTTCGGGGACAAGAAGTGGGACCAGCGGGCACCGGTCAACGTGTTCGGTGTCATCGCGGATTTCCACGCCGGCAAGCGCAAGCCCGCCGCGCGCCGCTTCGACCGCCGGCCCGCCTTGCGCGACACGGGGCGGCTGGCTAGCTCGATCGCTTTTCAGGTGGTCGGCGACACCGTCGAGGTTGGGACCAACCTTGACTATGCCGAAGTGCACCAGACGGGCGGCGAGACCGAGTCGAAGCCGCTCACCAGCTCGGTCCGATCAAACCTCTGGCGCTGGCTCCGCAAACAGTCGAGCGAGATCAAGCGCCGCCTGGGCTGGGTGCTTAACAAGAAGTTCCGCGACGAGAAGCTGACGCAGAAGGTGCCGGCGCGGCCCTTCCTCGGCATCACCCCGCAAACGCGCAAGACGATCTCCAAGATGATCGGCGTGCACATCATGGAGGCCAAGTAGATGGCAGCAGGCAGCGCGACGCGCATCCTACGGGCCCCCGGGCGACTCGTCGCCGACCCCGACGACTTGACGCTCAACTACCCGTATGGCGGCGTCGAAGTGGGGCGCACACGGCTTGTCGTCCTGACGAACCTTGCCACGGCCTACCGCATCGAGTGCGAAGGGCTCGGTGGGGAGCCTAGCGACATCCTCGAGCGCCCCGCGCGCTACGTCTTCTCGTGCTTCTTGCGCGGGTGGGACGACGAGGCCGTCGAGAACCTGTTCGCGAACCACTTCGTGCAGGGCGACGCCTCGGGCCACGCGGTCATGCGCGAGCCGGGCGACCGCACCGCCGGTGCCTCTGCGCTCGCTCGGGGGCTCAAGCTCCTATACGTCCCTGACGACCCCGTGCACGCTCCGGCGTGCATGATCTACCGAGGCATACCCGATTGGTCGGACGGCGCCGAGATCGCGTGGCAGCGGCAAGAAGAGCTCGGCATCCCCCTTGCCGTCGAGTGCGTCCGCGGCACGACGGGCAAGATCCTCGAGGTCGGCCGGCTCGCCGACCTGTCCTTGACGTAACCGCCATGAAGCTCCTACCCCTACTGTTGCTCTGCGCTTGCTCGCTGCCGGATAACGTCGGGGTGAGCACCAGCGCCGGCCAGCGCGACTACCTCAGCGCCGAGCCGGGCGGTTGGCCCCTGACCAACGGAACAGGCGACTCGTTCGGGGTCCAGGTGTGGGCCTCGTGGCAGCTCAAGCCGCAACGGATGACCCTCGTGCGCAGCGCGCGCGAGATCGACTTCGACTTCCCCAAGAACGCCCCGGCACCGGTGGAGGTCAACGTCGAGGCCGCCGAGGACAAAAAGAAGCCGGGAATCGTGGCGGACGTTACTGAGCTAGGGAACGCCGCGAACGAGTGGTCGCCCGTGCTCCAGGTGGCCGCAGGCTTGGTTATGATCGGTATCGCTGGCGTCGGCTTGTGGCTCCTGCTACGCAAACGAGGGTAGACTAGGTGCCATGTTCTTCCGACGAAAGCCACAGGCACCCGAGCTTACCGGCCCCGCATACTCGCGGTGGCTACGGGCTCACCGTCCGCCGCTCACTCTCTTTCTCGGGCTCGCCGAGCTAGAACAAGAAGCCCTCGCCGACATCGGCGACGCGCACGCGCAAGAGCTCGTTGAGGCGTTCGCTCTGGCCCTGTCGAACCCGCAGGCGCTCGCCGCCGGTGTCGACGCGCGCGACGCAGCACAGGGTGACACAGGCGTCGAGGCGACGCTCGCGGCGCAGCTCGCCAAGGGCCTCGCGGCGAAGCTCGCAGGGAACCAACAGGCCGCGCAACCGGTCGAAATGCCCCGGGAGACGATGGCCGGTTTCGGCGAACGCAAGGTCGCCGAGCTCGACACCAAGGACAAGCGCCCGTCGTTCCTCGGCAAGCAGGGGGTCGCCCAGTGAACCCCTGGCAGATGGCGCAGCAGATCAAGCACGAGCTTGCGAACGTCGTCTGGACTGACGGCGCGGGCGACGTGGTGTTCGGCCCGCGGCACGTGTTCGTATACGCCGGAGCGCCGGCGGACAACCAGCACCCGCCGGGCTTCCCGTTCGCCCTCGTGACGATCGACGCCGGCACGCCGGACCCCGACGACCCCGACGTCATCGACCAGACGTTTTCGATTGCTACGGCGGTCGAAGTCTCCGGCGACGCCATGGGCGAGCACGCGGTCATTGGCGGTGCACGCGGCGACCTGGGCAAGAGCGCGGGGGCTGGCGCGGCCGAGGTCGCCGAACGGGTCCGCGCGGCCGTGCAGAAGCTCACGGGCTTCGACGGTGCCGCGGCGGTTGTGTCCGGTTCCGGCACCGGGGGGACGCAGACGCTAGGCCAAGGCAAGCACGTGGCCTTCGACGAGTTCAACGTCTCGGCGTTGTGCACGAGCCAACCCCGATACCACGCGCCGCAAGAGCTTCGCCTATCCGGCGAAACGTGGTCCTGGGTCGGTTCGTGGTGCTCGTCGCGCTTCGACTTCTTGCAGTTCCGCCTAGGCTACAAAGCCGGGTCGCTGCCGTCGTCCGTCGCGGATTGCGACGGGTTCGTCTACACGGGGACCAACACCGAATACGCCGCACCGTCGGTGGCGGGCCGGTTCTACGTGGTGTTCGCTGACTACTCGCGCCGCGGAGGCTCAGCCCCCGACGCCAGCTCGGAACCAGTTCTGGGGAGCTACCTGGAGACGTGACACTACGCGACGACATGGTCTTTGCGCCCGACATCGGGCCGCAGCGTCTCCCGAACGCGCGCACGCGCGCGCGGGAGGAGCGCCGCCTCGCCGGTGCCCGGAAGCGCGGGGGCCTGTTCCGTCGTCTGCGCGCGGCGAGGGCACTGCGGAAGTCGAAGCCCGGGGCACGCCGGGCACGTTCTGGCAGTCGTCTGGGCTCGATCGCCCGTCGTGGTGTCGGGGGTCTCGCGCGTGCAGGGGTCCAGCGTGCAGGGCTCGCCGCGTTCGCCTCGCCCGTCGGGCTTGCCGTCGGTGCGCTGTTGATCGCCGGCGTGACTACGCTGCGGCTCGCCAGCGGTCAACCGCTGGAAGGCACCGGCGAGATGCTCAACCGGATGATTCTCGGCGACATGGACGACGAGGCGCGCGCGAAGATGACCACGCGGCAGACGTTCAAGGGCGACAGCGACATCGCCCGGGTAGTCGGATCCGACGGGAGGGTCAACTCCCAGGTGGCGAGCATCGGCAACGACGTGTTCGAACTCAACAAGCGCCGCGAGGTTGGCGCCTCGTTGCTTCGCGAAGAGTTCCCCGTGAACAGCATCCTCGACATGCTCATTCTGCGCGGCAAGAAGGCGTTTCTTGACGTGTGGAACGGCTCCGGCGGACCTGACAAGGTCACGGAGGTTGCCGCGAGGATCGGGTCGCACGCTGTCGGCGGCATGGCAGCGGGGGCGGGCTCGGTGGCCATCCGGGCGGGCGCGCACATGGCCCGCGCAGTGAGAGGGGGTCGCTAGATGGCAGAAACCAAAATCAAGGTCCGGCTCGACACCCGGCAGGCGAAAAGCGAGCTCGGCGGCCTCACGCGCGAAGCCGCGCGCACTGCGGGCAAGGTAGCATCGGGCATCCGGGCCACCGTTGGTCGCGGCCTCGGTGCCGTCGGTGTCGGTGCGGCAATCGGTACCGGCATCTCCGCGGTTCGCGGCGCTACCGAAAGCGGGCTCGGCGACACCGTCGGCGAAGCCCTCGGCGGCATCGGTGCGCAGATGGCCGAGTTTTTCCTCGGGGACCTCGACGAGAAGGCCCGAGCGTCGCGCACGGCACGCGAAGAGACGATCCAGGCTTTCGGTGCGATCGCCGGCCAGCGTGGCGCAGTGCCCCCCGCAGCGCGCGAGTTCTTCACCAACGTGAGGGCCTTGCGACTCCAAGAAGAGAAGGGCCGCGAGCTCTTCGAACGCGACGACAAGTTCCGGGGCCCTGGCATCGGCGAGATCGTTGACCGGATCATGGGCGGGCTCGGGAAGCTGTTGTCCGAAGCCGTCGACAACCTCGTTTCAAAGATCCCCTTCGTGGGGGGTAAGTAGCTATGGCCATCACAAACCCGATTTCGATCACCTACGGCAGCCAAGAGATCGGCGGGGCAAGCGCGACCTACCAGATCGTCGGGCCCTACATCATCGACAAGAGCTACGACGCGATCCGCATCGTGGTCGACGTCGTCGTGGTGGCCGCGTCGTTCGCGGGCTTGCAGAGCGCCGCCGAGACGCTCGAGGATGAGTTCCGCAAGCGCCTCACCGACGACGACACGCTCGTTATCAACGTGTCGGGCAACTCGTGGACATACACGGTTGGCCAAGACATCCTCAAGGTGCGAAGCTCGATTGCCAAGAGTGGCAACCCCGAGATCGACCGCGGATACTCCCGCGGCTACACGATCACAATCGAGGGTGAGCTACCCGCCGACGACAGCAACGACAGCGGGCTCCGAGACATTGAAGTTCTGACCGACTTTACCCCGAGCCGGCAAGAGATTGTCACCTTCCGCGGCGCCTACACGGCCACCACGTCGGGCGACGCCAAGACCCGCTACGAGGCCGACGCGGACGACACCTGCGAAAGCTACCTCGACGTCATCAACTCGGCGGCCACCTTCGAACTCGTCGACGAGACATACACACTTGACCGTGAAGGGGACGGTTCGACACCGGCGCCGCACGTGCTCAACTTCACGCGCCAATACGTCGCGCTCCTGGCAGACCAAGCGAGCTCTACAGACGACTCGCAGATCCGCGACCACCGCGTCACGTTCACGGACCTAGGCCAGCACCCGGGCGACTCGAACGCCGACGCCAAGCGGCTCCGGCGCGTCGTCGGTAGCTACGACTGCGCGATCGACATCACCGAAACAACGAACCTCAAGGCGGTCTACGACTCCAAGATCAAAGACCACGTGCGCGAGTTGTTTGATTCGAACTTCCAGCCGTCCGTTTTCGGTGTCGAAGAGGAACGCGCGAGCTACGACGAGACGTCGAAGCGGATCTCGGTGTCGCTGCAATTCATCTACCAACCGAGCGGCGGCGAGGCCCTCGTCGAGATCGCGCAGTCGGTCGCCTACCGTGAGGCGCGCAATATCGACTACACCGCGACGCACGAAGACGACGAGTTCGCGCACTTCGCGGACGTCGGATTCGCTACTCTCGAGCGCGTTTGGAACAGGACGGCAATCGCCGTCGGTGCCGAACCGCCTAAGCTACGCATTCGGGAACGGGCGACCAACGAAGGGCCGATCGGTCGATTTACCGACACGATCCGGGGGCAGCAGGGCCCCGACAGCAACAACACTTCGGAGATCCAAACCGAGGGCTGGAACGTCGTCGCGAGCACGTCGCAGGTTACGCCGCGCTGGCTCGGCGACCCGGCGTTCGGCGAGCAGATCGAAGTGACCGTGCTGACCGAGACCGTTGTCGAACGGTTCACCACCAAGCCGGGCAACCGGACGTCGACGCCGATTCAGAGCGGGGCGACCACGGGCTAACATGGCACAAGCGAAGAAAGCATCCGTCAAGCTGGGGAACGTCGCCCTCGCGGCAACGTCGGGCATCGCTTGGCGGTTCGTTGGCGGGGTGCAGCCGTATACATCGGTCTTCTACGTGCACAAAAGCCGATGGGGCCGTCTGAAAGCGTCGATCGGGCAACCGCTGCAACTTGTCATCAAGGACAGCCGCGGCACCGTGACGACGATCAGCGAGGTCTACATCCTCCACGAAGCGCCGAGCGACTCGCCCCACCGCGTCGGGTTCGTCGTCGCCGACAAGCGGTGGAAGTGGCAATACAAGCTCGTCGCGCGCGACTTCAACATGATTCGCAAGACGGGCGACCGCACGGCCAAGCAGGCGGTGCCCGTCGAGACGCAAGTCGTGGTCGACAAATACGACTACCTCCCGTATTCGCTCAAGCTCCCCCAAGGTACCCGGTGGTCGGCGCGCGAGGCCGTCGAAGAGGTGCTCGACATCGTCCACGACGAAGACACCGGCGGCTACAAGGTCGAGAACTTCCCGATCAAGGACACCGCCGGCGGCACGAATAGCGGCGAGTTCACTTTGCAGAACGTGACGCTACGCGACGCCGGCGACGTGGCGATTTCGCGGGTGCTGTCATACGTCCCCGGGGCCGACGTCTACATCAACGCCGAAGGCCAGACGATCGTTTACGACGCGACCGACCTACAACAGCTCGACAACTACTACCAAGGGTTGCCGGTCGACACCTACGCCGGCGAAAAAGCCGCGTGGATCGACCGGGGCAAGATCCGCCCGAACAAGGTTGTCGTGCACTACCAACGCGAAGTCGAGCTCCTGCTCGAATACGAAGACGACTACAGCGGCGGCACGTCAGCGCAGCTCGTGAGCTCACGCCCCTACGTCGAAAACGTATGCCCTACGGTCGACCCCGAGACCGAAATCTCGAACGAGTTCGAGCCCGAGTCGGGCCTCTACTTGCGCAAGACCGTTCCGGCAGGCACGTGGGTAGAAATGAAAGAGCTACTCGCGGCGTGGAACAACGACCGCCCCGAGGGCTCGTTGCCGTGGACCTTCGACACGATCAAACGCCACTGGCTCAAAGGCGACCTTGAGGGCGTGCTCGGTGCCCGCGGGCTCGACAAGGACGAAGAGGCCAACGTCGCTATGCGGGTGCAGGCGTTGCGCCAGCACTTCCGGCAGTCGTTCCGCGTCAACCGACGATACATGGAAGGCATGCGTTCGCTGCGCGCGGTGCGCGTCGGGCTTCTCGACCCCGTCACCGGTGCCCGCGCGCCGGCGGCCGTGTGGGGTCAAGCGTGCATCGTCCCGAGCACCAAGGGCAAATACATCGCAGCACGCGGCACCGAAGACATCTCCAAGCTCAAGGTATTCCGCAACGTCGATTACATCGCGCCATCGCTCCAGGGTGCCAACATCATCGACACCGCGCCCGGCCCCGCGCGCGTGAACATCATCGACGAAGAGATCGGCGTATTCCGCCTTGAGTGGATCGTCTCGCCCTACGGCACCGTCGAGAGCTTCATCCCCTCGAAGCTCGTCAACGAGCAGAACTTCGACGGTATCGCCGTCACGCGCGACCTGTCGCAGCAAGAGGATCAGCCGATGGGCGCCGCGATGCAGATCGAAGGCGGCACTAACGGGATCTTCCTCGACTCGTCGCTCGAAATGGCGGTGCTCGTGACCATGGTGCCTGCGGCCCCCAACTCCCCGATGCAGTTCCACCGCGAAGAAGTCGAGGCCAGCGACGTTGCTTCGGTGTTCCGTAGCGAGTTCGGTATCAAGGACGGCGACGGGCCTACGCTCGAGGTCTACGTGCCACCCGGCGAAGCCACCGCCCGCTTCGCCCTCACGGACCAGAACGACGCTACGAACACCGTGCAAGACTTGCTCGGGCTCCGCAACGGTGAGGGCATCGAGGGCCCCGAGCTTCCCGGGTATCAGTTGATGAACCAGGAACGCCACCTAACCGGTCACGCGGTGTCGCTGGCGGCCGAGTTGCTCGTCGACTACGCCGACAACGTGCAAGGCTCGATCGTCACCCCGGTGCCCTCGGGCGGCGTCGAGCTCAAAGGTAACACCAGCTCGGCCACTGTCCGCGTCGCCGCGGCACCGAGTGCCAAGGTTGACGCCGTGCACGCGTTCCCGGGCCAATCTCGGCAGATCAGCCGGCTTGCGGTCATGCCCGAGTCGACGCGGCAAATCGTTCTCGGTATCGTACCCTTCAAATGAGCGGCCTAGGCTTCACCGACTTTATGGACGTGGGATACTTCCCGCTCCAAGACCACGCGGCAGCGCAGGACGGCACCCCCCTCGGTGCCCGGCAGATGATCGCGGGGGGTCGGATCACTCGCATGACCGACCCGGCCGACACCGACTCGCCCGCCGAGACGATGGTCGAATACGGCAAGGTGAACGGCCTCGGCACGCTCGGCGACGTGCACCCGTGGTTGTTCTGGCAGACGCGCGACCGGGCGAAGCGGGGCTCGGGCTCGTGGATGCAGGCCGTTGGCATGATGGCGGTCGACGCCGATGGGTACTACGCGACGATCGACGCCCAGCCGGTGCGCGACGACCGGTTCACGAACGACACCCGGTACCGACAAGAAACCCCGAACTGGCCGCAGAACTTCCCTCGCATCGCGCGCGGCTCCCTCTTGATCGGGTTACCGGGCACCGAGGAAGCCGAGCAACACCACCAAGCGTATTGGGCCGACCCGCGGCTCGTGGCGCCGAGCAACGCCGGCCCGGGTGAGTGCGGAACCCTCGTAGTCGACCTGCAACCTTCGCAAGAGCTTTGCATGGACGACAGCGAGACCCCGGGCTACGGGGGCCGCCACGCGCGTCTGCAATCCATCTTCCGCGTCATCGCGGTGGGCGAGCAACAGGGCTTTGCCAACCTCTCGGGCTCCGGCAACACGATCGCGCTCAACTTCGGCACGACCAGCGTCGAGGGTATCGGCAACTTCGGTGCGTGCTTCGGCGAGATCGACAACCGCGGCGGCGGCGGACCGACGACGGGCGGCCCCAGTAGTCAAGGGCCGATCACCGGTGGCCCGAGTGGCCCCACCACGGGCCCGATCCGCCCCGGCGGCGATCGGGGCCGGTCGAGCTACGGCGACCAAGGCACCGGCGCCGGTGCCTTCGGCGGCTCCGCGGGCGGTGTCGACGACCCCGAGGACGAGGTCACCGTAGCGGGCTTCGGCACGTTCGCACCCAACCCCCGCGGCAACTACGGCGTCGGCTTGCTGGCGCAGCGTAGCAGCGCCTTCGGGCCGATCGACCTCGGCGCGCGCGGCGACAAACACCAGCACGGCACCGACCGTGACGGGCACCCGATCAACGCGGCGCACATCTCGACGAACGCCTACTTCTTTCAGGACAACCAGCGCGACGCCCCTATCGCCTTCGAGGGCGTCTATCCCTACCCGTCGCCGCTCCCGATCCCCGCCAAGGCCTATTGCAGCTATGACGCGATCGGTTCGCACGCGTTCGCCGGGGGCACCCGCTCGGGGCAATGGCGCTTTTGGTGCGAGACGCCAGACGTTGCGCCCCCGGGCGTACCGACGGACCCGCCGACGGACCCGCCCGGAGGGCCCGGCCGCCCAGGCGGCCCCGGCCCAGGTCGACCCGGCGGACCCGGCCCCGGCGGACCCGGTCGCCCTGGCGGCGGTGGGGGCCCCTCGCGGCCCGGTGGCGGACCCTCTACCGGCGGCCCCCGGGGCCCCAAGCCCGGCAAGCCACAAGGCCCGATCACACCGAACCCCGGCGGGAAGCGTTTCCCTGGCTACCCGCCGACGGGCCCGGTACGCCCTGGCGGCCCGGGCGGCGGTTCGCGCCCCGGCGGCGGGGGCGGGCGCCCCGGCGGCCCGACCCGCCCCGGCGGCGCCGGCGGCCAACCTTCGGTGCCCTGCAAGGCCCCGGTGCCGACCCGACCGATCGGCAACAACCCGACCCGCCCCGGTGGGTCTGGGCCGGTCCGCCCGGGCGGCAGCGGCCCCGTGCGCCCCGGAGGCAACGCCACCGGTGCCAGCGGACCCACGCGCCCAGCGGGCCGCCCGCGCGGCCCTGTAGGCACTCCGCAACCCATTGAGACCGGTGTCGGCCCGGTCCGCCCCGGCGGCGAACCCATCAAGGGAGCGCCAGCACCCGGCGGACCGATCCGCCCCGGTGCGGGCGGTCGTGGTCGCGGCGGCGGTCGCTCGAGCGGTTCCGTCGGCATGCCATCCGGTGCGAACGACTTCCCGACGTACGCGCGCGAGCTCAACCTCGGTGGCGGCGAAATCCTCCCGATGAGCGACACGCCGGCGGGCGCTGGCGCTTTCGGCACGCCGCAGAAGGACCCGCGCGAAGAGCTCGGCCGTTGGTCGGGCATGAACCACGTCACCAACACCCCCGAAGAGGTGCCGGGCGTGGTCGAACGCATCGGCGAGGCGACCAGCGAGCGGCCAGGGCTCTACTCCCTGTTCCGCCCGATGGCGCAGGGCTTCGCTGCGCTCCAGTTCCGGCCGCAACTCACCATCGAGGGCTACCCGAACTTCGAGCACAACCCGCAGTTGCCGACCCCCATGTACTTCCAAGACGAGGCCCTACGGCCTCAGACGGTGGCAGTGCATGCGTTCGGCGGGCAGCTCAGCGGCGACCCTGATTGGGCCTACGTCGAAGACCCAACGACGTCCCGCGCCCGCGGCGGCACCGCGCACGGCGGCGTGGTCTTCCACCCGCCGCGCTTCGAACTCAGCGACTACTACGGCGTCGGTGACGTTATCGACGTTGACGACACCACGAGCGCACGGGCTACGACCGTGCACGTGCTCGCGGCGCCGGGCGTGAGCTACTCTCTCGGCAAGCCCAACGCCGACGGCACCCTGCAAGCGAACGGCGTTACGATCGCGCAGGAAATCCCCACGAGCTACGCGCCCCTTGTCGTCGAGCACAACGCAACCGAAGTGCTCAGGGCCTACGACGACGGCACCGACGTCGTCGTCTCGCTCGGTGCCGGGGGCAACGGCGCGATCATCATCCCGAACGGCACGACGGCGCAGCAGCCGGCGACGCCGACGCGGGGCATGTTGCGCCTCAACACCAGCGGTGCAAATGACCTCGTCGAGTTCTACGACAACGCGGCCGGCTGGACGTCGCTCGGTGCCGGCGGTGGCGGCAGCGGCATCACGCAGCTAACCGGCGACGTCACGGCTGGCCCGGGCTCGGGCTCGCAGGTCGCGACGATCCCCGACGAGACGATCACGTATGCGAAGATGCAGCACGTATCGACGCGATACCGTCTGCTCGGGTTGTCGTCGGCGACAGGGCCTGCGGACGTCGAAGAGGTCGAAGCCACGGCTTCGAGTGTCGATTTCCTCGCGATTGATGCGACGCGCGGTGACATGCTCTACAGCGACACCGACGGATCGTGGGCCGCGCTCGGCCTGACGACTGCCGGCGGCCGATCGCTACTGCAACTCACCGGTGCCGCTGACAAGCTAGCCAAGTTCACGAGTTCGAGCGCGTCGACGACGGTCGACCTGACATCGACCGGCGAAGACATCATCGGGGCGAACGGGACCCAGGCGGCGCAAACCGCTATCGGCATCAACGACGAGACGGCGCACGTGCACTTCGCCGACTTCATCGTCGGCAACGTCACCGCGAACGGCTACGCGACTACGACCAGCGGATCGGGTGCGGGCACCCGCCAGCTATGGCAGTTTATGACCGCCGCGAGCAACAACCAGGGGGTGCTTGAGCTCGGCGCAGGCACCGCGGCGACGGGTTACTGCTCGATCAACGTCGGCAATAACGCGATATACACCGGCGCGGCGTCGGGCGGCGGTGCCGCGTTCAAGATCGGCAGCCGTTCGCAGTTCGGGACGCTCTCGAACGCGACCGACGAATACATTTATCGGTTCGGCATATCGAACGACACGACGTCGAACGGTGTCGGCAGCAGCGAGATCGGCTTTCGCTACGACCGCGCGACGGACGGCGCTAACTGGCAGTGTATCACGCGCAGCGGAGGCACCGAGACGAAGACCGACTCGGGGGTCGCGGTCACCGCGTCAACCACCGGGGCCAATATGCAGGTCTTGGAGTTCACCGTCAACGAGGCCGCTAGCTCGGTCACTTTCCAGATCGACGGCGTCGACGTAGCCACGCACACGACGAATATCCCAGCTAACCGCATGGGCTACGGGTGCGAGATCGAGGCTAGCACCGCGTATACGACGAACGAGGCGGTCGTCGGTATTGACTGGCTTCGCTTTGAGTGTACCCGTTCCAGCGCCCGCTAGCGCGCGCCGCCGAAACACCATACGATTCCGAGCTATGGAAGACTCAGCCAAGAAGCCGGCGACAGCCGATACCCCGCCCGAACAACCTGCGAAGCAAGGCACCCACAAGCCCCTGACACCGGTGCCGGCGGAACCGGACCCGCAGGAGCTCGCCCGCACACGCGCCGCGCACTGCGGCCAAGAGGTCGAAGCGATCCTCGCCAAGCACCGGTGCCGCATCGTCCCTTTCTTGAACCACCCCGAGAGGGTCGGTGAAGACGGTGCCAAGCTCATCGTCTCGGCGTCCTTCGGCATCCAACCCTTGGCATAGCCACATATGACTACCCCCAAGCCCGTGACGCTCGACCGCACCACCAAGGTAAACGTCGGCATCCTCGTAACGCTCCTGGCGTCGACGGGCGGTGGTGCCGCCTACCTAACGACCATGAACACCAATGTTCTGGGCGTTACTAAGTCATTGGGGGAAGTCAAACAGGCGATTGACCGGATCACGGTCCAGCTACAGCACGACGGCAAATCGCTTGCGGTGCTGCAAGCCCTCGTGCAGACGCTCGATAGACGCGTCGCCGATCTCGAGAAGTCGAAGTAGCCCCTTGGCCTTTCTGCGCAGAAAGGCGAAGCTCTAGGGAGAGATCCGCGCGGGCGAAAGGACCGCGAAGGCCGGGGCACAATGAAGCACGAAACCGCGTCTGCACTAACGTTAGGGGGGCTTGCCGTTGTCGCTATCATCGTGACAATTGCTGGCGCAAAGCTCGTAGAGCTCAACACCAACGTTGCCGCGCTCGCGGAGCGCAGCGCAGACCACGCGAAGCAGAAAACCACCATGGCCGAACTAACAACTACCTGGACGTCCGCACTAGGCGAGCACTCCGTCACCACCACCCAGAACGACGGCGAGACCGCCGCAGCACACGCAGCACGCCACAAGGCCGCGGTCGTCGCGGCTCAAGTCGAGTTCCCGCCGGTGTAGCTTTCGGGTAACCTCGGGCGTGCTATGAAGCACGCACTAACCGACCGGACAACCCTTGTCCTTCTCGCGATTTGTTTCGCACTCCTGACCCTCGCCGGATGCACCGCCGCCGAGGTCGCATCCGCCGGCGCAACGATCGCCGCGCTCGGTGCCGCTGCGCAAGGCTTGCTTGACGTCGCCGCGCCGTTGATGAGCCCCGAAGACTTCGCCACCTTCCGCGAAGGCGTAACCACGCTCGACGGCGGCGTGCAAGCGACGAAATCGGTGCTCGGCGCGATCGTCGACGCCTTCGAAGGCTTCCGCGACGGGGTCAACGCCAAGAACGCCACGGTAGCTATGACGCTGCAAGAGCAGGCTACCGCGCTCATCCAGCACGCCGCGGAGATCGAGGGCAAGCCCTCTACGGGCGAAGTCGTTCTCTACGGCACCGGTGGCGGCAGCGCCGGTGGCACGGCGGTCTCGCGCATCCTGTCCATGCTCAAGCACGGCGTGCCCGCGAAGGCACCGAAGGTGGCCTAATGACCGCGAAGCAAGACCACGCGTCGCCGACGCGCGAAACGCTCAAGGCGGACCCGAAGCCGCCTTGCGTGCCGAACCGGTTCCGCGAGCCTCTCTTCCACACCGTCGACTCGGCGATGCCGGAAGACTGGCTCGCGGCCGCGGGACAGTGGTTGTTCTCGAAGCGCGACAAGTTCACGCGCGGCGGGGACGACCAAGGGCTCGTGCGATTCAACTACGAATGGTGCGACCTGGACAAGAACCCCGACGCCACCGACCTACTCGCGCCGCTCAAGAAGAAGATCATCGCGCAGATCGGCGACAAGGCCGTGCTCGACAAGCTCGCGGTGCCCGAGTTCGATCTACGTTACTTGGAAATGCACGCGACGATGCACCACCACGGGTCGCACTTCACGTGGCACGACGACGCCCCGGGCTACGACCAAGAGATCGTGCCGTCACGACGGGTGACGTTCTGCTACTACATGCACTCCGACCCGAAGATGTTTGAGGGCGGCGAGCTTGAGTTCCTCGACGGGACGCAAGTAGCACCGCAGAACAACAGGCTCGTCTTGTTCCACCCGGTGCAACAGCACAAGGTCAACAAGGTGAACTGTTGGAGCTCGCATTTCCTGCACGGCCGGTGGTGCATCATGGGTTGGATCCACGGCGACCCGCCCGAAGGTTGGCTCGAGCGGTTGCCCGAACTGCGCGGCACCCCGCACCAGGGCTAACGAAAAAACGCCTCGCGACCGGTCGCACGGGTCGCGAGGCGTTAGCCCTGCAATGGAGGCAACCTCTCCCAAGGTGCCGGTTGTAGATGGTAGCGCACCGCCCCGGCGGCCACCACCTACCGCGGAGTTACCCGCGGGATTTCACAGGGACACCGGCCGCGAGGCAGCGAGTAGCGAACTGCTCGACGGCCTGACGTGTGATTCCGTGGACCTTAGCCAACTCCGCATACGAGGCGTCGGTCTTCACCAAGGCCGCTACGAGCCGCAGGCGACTCCGGTCGGGCATGTTCGACGGCTTCGGTGCCTTTGGCGTAACCCCGTGCTCGCGGCACGCAGATTGAACCAGCGACTCGCTGACGCCAAACTGCGAAACGGCTTGCGCAAGTGTGCGGGTCTTGCAGTAGGCGGCGATCCGCTCCCGGCGCTCGGCGCGCTCGGTATGTGTCAACCGCTTAGCCAAAGCTGACCACCCCCAGGAGCAGCACCGCGCCGAGGG
>Ga0208767_1000168_pt1 | contig 47794 bp, 44 predicted proteins | sample VirMetDEL_Mar_21_FD_184514 | JGI IMG/M metagenome (GOLD analysis project Ga0208767, IMG submission 184514) | Aqueous microbial communities from the Delaware River and Bay under freshwater to marine salinity gradient to study organic matter... | ecosystem: Environmental > Aquatic > Marine >...
AGAAGACATTGTAACAGACAACTTGAAGATTGCATTACACCATGGTGCCGTGCATTCTGCTAAAACAGATATAGGATATGAAATATCCAATGAGCATGTTACTACTGACTTGTTTTCCGGACACGACTTAACACTACTAGGTGACATTCATAAACCGGCTCAATTCTTAACTGAAACTATTGCATACCCTGGCTCACTTATACAACAAAATCATGGCGAAGCATTAGATCATGGAATACTTGTTTGGGATGTAGAAACAAGAAAAGCTGAATTTGTAGAAATACACAATGATTACGGATATGTAACTATAGAAACAGAAGGCTCTCAAATTGTCAAGTCACCACATCGTATGCCTAACAAGCCTAGAATAAGAATCAAGTTCAATGAAACCAGTGCAGCAGATATGAAACGATTGGTTACTATGATTCGTAAAAAATACAATGTTCAAGATATTACCATACAACGAACCATATCTGCACAAAATAATGCTGAGTCTGGAACTATTACAATTGGCAATGTTCGAGACGTTGAATATCAAAATACATTATTAACTGACTTTATTAACACTAAATTTCCGCAAGCAACTACCGATGAGTTAGATGCAATAAGACATATTAATCGATCTATTAATTCTAAACTCCCAGCAGTTGAATCAGTACGTCATATAACATGGCATCCGGTATCATTCGAATTTGATAATATGTTTTCATATGGAGAAGGTAACCGAGTAGACTTTAATAAAATGAGTGATGTGTGTGGTTTATTTGCTGCAAATACAAGTGGTAAGTCAAGTTTATTAGATGCTATAACATATACTATATTTGACAAATGTAGTAAAACAAGCAAAGCCCATGAAGTGTTAAACAATAAAAAGTCTGGATTTCGTGGAGTGTTTAAATTTAAAATGAATGATGTTCTTTATACAATTGAACGTGTTGGTACTAAGAAAAAAGACAACCATGTAAAAGTAGACGTTAACTTTTATACTGAATCAGAAAATTTAAATGGTGATGAGCGAAGTGATACAAATAAAAGTATACGTCGTTATTTAGGAACATACAATGATTTTATTTTAACTGCATTTTCACTTCAAGCAGATAATAATAATTTTATAGAAAAGTCACAGCGAGAAAGAAAAGACTTATTATCTCAATTTTTAGACATCACGGTATTTGAACAACTTTATCATTTAGCAACAGATGAAATAAAAGAAACAGCTGGTCGCCTTAAAGCATTTAAGAAAACTGATTTTGCAGAAACAATAACATCTGCAGACGCTGTTATTAATAACAATGAAAAATTAATTGCTGACACTAACAAAAAAGAATCAGACAAACAAACTAAAAGAAATCAATTACAAGATTCTATAGTACAACTAATTGAAACAAAAAAACCTACAAGTTATGAAGGTGATGATATTAAAACGTTACAAGATACTGAAGTTGATTTAACTGAAAAAATAGAAAAGCTTCAAGAAACAATTGAAGAAACAGAACAAACAATTTCAGAATATCAAGATAAAATTGATAATATAGAACAGACAATTGCAATACAAAATTACAATGTTGATAACTTAAAAGACAAAGACAAACAATTAACGGATACCGAATTTAAAATTGATGGTTTACGGGAAGAATTAAAAAAACAACAAAGAATAGTAAATGATAAGCAAACAAAAATTGAACATCTTGAGACGCACAAATATGACCCAAATTGTGAATACTGTGTGTCTAACGTTTTCGTGCAAGATGCAATACAAGCCAAGAACGACATTGATCAAGATAGAAAAGTATTAACAGGTATTGAAGATGATATCGAATTAAGTAAAAGTTTACAAGATAGTTTAACTGTATATAAAACGCAACTTAACGATTATAATACTGCAATCGATAATATCGACACATATAAAAATAAAATTGAAATTGCTGAGTTACAACTTCAGATTCATGAAAATGATCTGCAAACCAAAGAAACAGAATTAGAAAACAACATAGAAAGACAAGAATCGTTTAAACGAAATGAGTCTGCTATTATTTGGAATAAAGATATTGATAAAAATATTAATGATTGTAAAGGTAAAATTGATACAATTTCTGGTCAAATAAAAACACTTCAAGATCAAATTAAAACCAATCATGGAGAAATACAAGTTGCTAAAACAAAAAAGAAAACAGCATTAGAGCAATTAGAAACATATCAGCAATTAGAAACAGAATATAAAGCATATGAATATTATTTAAAATCTGTTAAACGAGATGGTATTCCGTATGAATTAATATCCAAGGCAATTCCTAAAATAGAATCAGAAATAAACAATGTTTTAAATCAAGTAGTAGATTTTAACATGGTTATGAATACTGATGGTAAAAATATTAACGGATATATTATATATGATCAAGACAATTATTGGCCATTAGAATTAACGAGCGGCATGGAAAGATTTATATCTAGTTTAGCAATACGCATAGCACTTATCAATGTTTCAGCATTACCACGTCCTAATTTTATAGCAATCGACGAAGGTTGGGGTAGTTTAGATGCAGAACATATTTCTGCAGTTGCAAATTTATTTGATTATTTTAGAACTAAATTTGATTTCTCAATTATTATATCTCACGTAGACACAATGAGAGATATGGTAGATAATTTAATTGAAGTAAATAAAAATGACGGATACAGCCAGATTCTTCATGTTTGATATTTATATAAAAAGTGTAATTATCAATGGAACGCAAACAAGCAGTCTATAAAGGTTTAGAATTTATTCCAGTTTTATATGAAGATGATTCATTAACATCTCCAGACTATTTTCAGATATCCGAATTTCCATTACGACTTACTGCTGGTAAAAATCTTTTTAAACTTCGAGGTCATCCTACTAATTTACGAGTTGGTGGTGCACTAGGAATTGAAGTATTAGATTATAACGGTGATCCTATATATACTGAAGTAGTAGATTATATTGACGAAGATAAAAGTCGTGTTATAGCAATTTATATATATGAAGACACATCACCTGGAGATTGTACTATTACCTTAGTAGCTGAAGCTACAACAATCGAAAATAATCCAGTGCCGATTGATTGGCAAGGCAAAGTAAATTTAAGATGGAAGCGCACAGTACCTGTAAACCCAATGGTAGCAAACGTTTCTGAAATAATATTTGATAAATTACCCGTAGTAACAGTTCAAGAACAAATTGGAGTTCAATTAGATCGACAATATGCTACAACCCAATTTCCTACTTATAACACCGGGACTGTTCGTTTCTTTTCACAAAACGGACAACCAGCTATTGAATTAACCGGCGGAGAATTTGAATCTGATATGAAAACTGGAACTATTACTGTTTCGTCGCCTACAAATCCTACGCCTACACCTGCGTATCCGATTGTTAGCACACCTTATGTGTCTACAATTAAAAAGATATTAACTCCAACTACTGCATTGTTAGATCAAGACTATACGGTGTATAGTAGCGAAAGTATATTTCCACACACATACAATGAATTTGAAAATAGTTCATATTCGTTATCATATGAATCTACTCCAGTATATATAGAAACTGAAAACTCACAATCATTTGCATATATACAAATAGAAGGATTAGAACCAGCTACTGGTGATGTTAGTCGAACTAAGGTTTATACTAATAATAAAGGAACAGTTGGCACATGGGAATTAGTTAATGATGTAGAATTAGAAGAAACAGAAATATTTGTACCTAGCACATCATCATTATTACCAGACGTTAGCATTGGAACATTTGTAACACAGAGCACTATTGATACATATTGGGAAGCACATTCATATCAAGGAAAATCAGAAGGCACTGCTCCAACATTAACATGGACTACTGAATCATTAGATCGAGCTACATTAATAGATAGTTCTATAGACATAACTGCAAATAATAGCGTATTAACATTTCAAAATAAAGATGCATATAAAGGTGTATTTATTGCTACGAGTTCATATAAAGTAACATTAGATGCATTAGGAACTCGTAGCAGTGTTAGTAGTAACAATGATCCGGTAATTAGTATTTATATATCCGGAAGTGCATTTGATTATGATACTACAGATTTATTTAATCAAGATTTACCAAAAACATTAGGAAAACGAATTGGTGAGCTTCGTGTTACTGGAGACTCTCAAAGATTTGATGACGAAACATTTAGTTTTGAAACTAATAGTGCAGGCCATGGAAGTATAATATTAGTAGTAGAAAGTGGAATTTGGCAAGTTGCTGATATTCGAACTACAACAGACAATGATGCAGGATATACTCCAAATTATACCAGGATAAAAACATTTGTAGAAACTACACATAAAATAGACAATCAAATATCTTTTAAAGTAGAATATTACAATGTAGACGGTGTAGCTAGTAAACAAATAACATATGTATATGATAAGAATTGGGAAGGCGGAAATCGTTATGTAGACGGTGATTTTTCAATGCTTACTGGATCTTTATATGTAGCAGATTCATTAAATAGTGGTGTAGCTATAACTGGTAATAGTGGTACGGGATTTGTTAGATCATTGGGATATGATGGGTTTGAATCTGGATATCCCGGATTTTTATTGTGGAGTGGATCTGCACTACCTGGTTTTAATACTAAAGGCGGAGTTCCATATAGTGGTGTAGGATTAGAATTATATTTAGATAATAATAGTTATTTTAGATATTCTACTACAGATGATGAAATATATATAGCAACACAAAATTTCTTTTTAGGAGATCCAAATACTGCGTTTATAAGTGGTAGTGATAGCAACATAGAAATATCTGCAAGTGGATTTCATTTAACACCAGAAGGAGATGTTACTGCATCTAGCTTTATCGCTCAGCAAGGAGGAAACACATTATTTGATAGTAACAATGAATTTGTAGATGGAAAAAATATAGGCCGAGTAGTTTATTTTGATAGAGATGAATTTACACATACCGGAAATATTGGAACAAGTGGAGGAACTCCAGTAACGGCATCGGTATTTGAAACGTTTATACTACCTGGAGAAACAAGAATGCAATTATCATGTATGCTTGAATTTAGGAACTCAGCTGGGTCAAATAAAAGTTTACAAACAGCTGTATATATACAATCTGCTAGCTATACATCATCAATATCAGATGATACTGCAGATCATTACGATTCTTGGAGTAATTCTACTTTATTAAGTACTACAACATTATTATCAGTGATTGGAGCTGGAGATACCGGATCGACTGGTCGTACTACTGAACTCGTTACGGGAAATAATTTAGATAATTTTCAAGGTACATTTGTTAAAGTTTTTTTAATAGTACAACATCCAGGCGCAGGACACCTAGATTCATTATTAAAAATGAAAAATTTTGTATTTAGAACAAGTAGAACAGTTGGTGGAGCAACAACGCCACCTTTAGCACCACTACCACCAGGATAATTTAATTAAACATATTTATATAAAATGAATAAAACTACAGTACTTTTTCCAGGCGGGTTTAAACCATTAACAGGTGCCCATTTAACATTAGCACAACGCTATGCAAATTCTTCCAATGTAGAACGAGTAATAATGCTCATCGGTCCAAAAGAACGAGATGGGGTAAGTCGTCAAGACAGCGAAGAAATATTTCGATTAATTAACACTAATCCTAAAATAGAAATACGTCCTACAGACTTTAACAGTCCAATAATGGCTGCGTATGAATTTTTATTTGCACTGCCAGAAGATGATATGGGAACATATGCAATGGCTGCATCTAAAAAAGGAGATGATTACGCTAGGACATTGAGTTTTGCAGGAAACGTAGAAAAATATAAAACTGTCGGAGACAAAAAAGGCAGAAAAATCCCGGCCGGCGTAGAAGTGAATCCATTAGAGATAGATGTTGAACCATTAACATATAGTAACGGCGATCCTATTTCAGCCAGCACTATACGACAAGCAATTGCTAATAATGACTATGAAACATTTGCAGCATCATATCCTGGAACAAAAGAAGCCGTTCTTAAAAATATATGGCAAATGCTAACCGGAGTGCAGGAGTCAATATTTAGCAAATCGTGGTGGGGCAATCAATTAGCAGAAGATATAGACGAAGTAGCAGAAGGATATCAAACTCCTAAATTAGCTCGAGCTCACGATAAAAAAATAAAAAAACTAAGAAAACATTTAGATCGAAGTCGCGGAGAAGAATTTGTATATGATTTTGCTAATTTTGGTAAAACTGTGTTTGGTGCACCATTATATGAAAATTATATTACGCGTGACGAATTAAAATCTATAGAACCAACCGTAGACAGATTCTTTAAGCGTTACGGTATTGATGTAGACTTTCAAGGATATGCAACGCATTTTATGGACCGATTAAATGATCCTAGAAATGAAGGAACAATTACACTTGACGATTTAGAAAATTTATTTTTAGATTTATCATCAGAGTATGGCGAAGAAATAGTCCAACAAGTAATGAGAGGCAATCCATCAGCAGTAACATCAGACTATCAATTTGACGTTCCCATTCATATGCCATTTCAATTACATTTTGATCAGAGTTTAGGACAAATAAAATTGATTCCTAGAACAGTTAAATCACAACGACGTCCATGGAGATCAAATAATCCGTCTGATAAAATATATACAATAGAAAATGTATTAACAGAAGGCGGCGCAGCAGGACATATGAATCATCCTTATGACTCTCATGGATTAACTTTCAATGACATGAAAGAAATAGTATCCAGAGCATTAGAAGGACGACTTGACATGGAAGAAGCCGTTACTGAAAAGACAGACGGACAGAACATTCAAGTAACTTGGAAAAACGGACAACCAGGTTTTGCTAGGGGAATAAAAACTAGAAAAGATCCATTAACACCTGCAGAAATTGTTGCTGAATTTGAAGCAAAATATCAAAAGTCAGTTGAAGCTAATGGAGTTAAAGGGGCAGAAGGATATAAATTAGTAGTAGACGCATTTCGTGCAACAGCAGAAGATTTAACGGCATCTTTAAGCAAATTATCTAAAGAGACACTTATGCGTATATTTAAAAACGGTAAAGTGTTTGCAAACATGGAAATTATATATCCTGCTACTACCAATGTTATTGCTTATGAGCAAGCAGTGCTTCAATTTCATAATCTAGTTGAATATGACGAAAATGGAAAAGTAGTAGAAACAGATGTAACTGGTGGCACTATGCTTCAACAAGTAATACAAGATGCTAATGCACATATGCAAAAGACATTTTCATTTATTCCGCCTAACAAATTAAAATTGGGTCGTATAGAAGATTTTGAAGATCAACAAGCAGCATTCTTTGCTGAAATAGATAGTTTAAAAAATCAATTTGGTCTTAAAGAAACTGATCGTGTATCTGAATATCACAGAGCATGGTGGAAAGACGTCGTACGAGAAAAAGCATATCAATTAGATTATGCTATACCACAAGATGTATTAGAAATACTAACTAACCGTTGGGCATTCAATGATAAGTCTACAAGAATAAATAACGTAGTTAAAATGATAGACAATGAATCTTTTTCTGCATGGGTTTCGGCCTTTGATAAAAAAGATTTTAAAGCATACCAAAAACAAAATATAGAACCTTTTGAATCTATATTTTTAAAACTTGGTGCGGTAGTGTTAAAAAACATAAAAAACTATTTAGCAGTTAGTCCAGATAAAGCAGTTCGTCAAATTAAAAAAGACTTGATGTCATTGATTAAAGACTTACAAACATCAGATAATCCTGACACACTTAAAAAATTAGAAACACAATTAAAAAAAATAGAACGAATAGGTGGCTTTGATACTATAGTACCAATTGAAGGTATTGTATTTACATATGGTGGTAACACATATAAGCTAACAGGTTCATTTGCTCCAGTAAATCAGATACTAGGAGTGTTAAAATACGCAAGGTAATATTTATATTAAATAAACGGATAAAAGCATGGCAAAAAACGAAACAAAGCATAAAAGCAAATACACTGCGCCTAAAGATATGGCAAAGTCTCAAAAACCAGAAGTACGGTCTGATCTTAAAGATTATATTAAAGACATAGTTAGAGACTGTATGTGGGAAGTTTCTGGAGAAATTCAACCAGGTATTAGAAAAGATGATAAATGGGATAAAGACGCAAAATCATATCCATTTGTTCACAACAATGCAGACGGAAAAGATGAAGCTCCAGACATGGTTCCAGATCGCAAAGATGCTGACAATGCATATCCGATTAAAATGATGCAAGATGGCGATCCTAAAATGGCAGCACATGCAAAAAAAGCTTTTGAAAAAAATATTGAAAAAGACACAGAAGATTATTTAGAAGCCATGGCTCAACGTAACACCGGTGAAAAATTAAAAGAAGATATTAAAAAATTATCTGAATCACAAAAAGAGCAACTCGTACGAAAGTATATACGAAATAAAATTGTTAAAGTATTACAAGAACAAACTGAAATAGAGCCAACCGAAATGCCTGGTGCAGAAACGCCACCTGCCGAAGCACCTGCAGCCGAAGCACCAGCAGCTGAAGCACCACCTGCTCCTGAAGTCGAAGCCGACCCAGAAATTGACAGTGAAGATGCAAAAAAAGAAAAATTAAAAAACATACAAAAGTCTCCGGAATATTTTAAAGATTATTTAGAAATACACAAAGACAGTATGAATATACCTAAATTAATAAAAGTTGGTCTCGATCCATTACTAGACACATTACAATCATTAGATGGAGATCAGAAGAAATTAGCAATGCGAATGATAATGCAGACTGTAGCTCGTTCTAAACAAGATTATGCTGCAGCTGATTTAGAAATAACATAAAAAACATATGGGAAAAAATAAGTTACAAAACATCAAAGCTATCGAAAAAATGCTCGATGGCACACACAAGTTTCAAACCAAAAAAACTATAGGATTTAGTGATACTGAGTCAACGTCTAAACAAAATGAACGACATGAAATTGGGGACATTTGGGAAGACGTCGATGCTAATGGCAATATATATGTCATAGAACAACACGATGGATTTCGAACACGTAAACCAAAAAATTCTGAAGTATTAAGTGAAGTTCGAGAAGAATTGAGATCATTTGCAAATTGTCCAAAAGAAACATGCACTTGTGATCCAACATATCATCTCAACAAAAAAATGAGAGCTATACACGGAATGTGTTTTGATTGTGTTATTGACATGGAACATGAACTTAAAAAACAAGGAAAGTTTGAAAATTATGCTCGAGAAAAAATGCGAGCTAATGCATTAGCATGGTTACAAAAAGCAGAACAAGACGTTGATATGCTCCGTGAGGCATATACTAAAGCATCTAAACTAGTTATCAATGGTCAAGGTGATACCGAGTCATGGGCAGCACAGATGACGCCAGAAGAGTTCGAAGAAAAAGTTACAAACGGATTTGAAAAATACAAAGAAGATTTTTTAAATAAATTAGATAAACACACAAACGGAGAAAATAATGAAAATTTGGAACAAGATTAAATCATCAGTATTATGGATAGGAATTGCTATAGTTGGACTATTAGGACTTATAGCAGCATTTGGTCGATTATTTACAAAACACACAAAAAAGAATATTCAGAAAAAAATTGACAACAACGAAAAAAAGATTGAACGAGTCAAAGGTAAAGAAGATCAATTAAAAACACAGAAGCGACAAGTTAAAAAAGAATTAACTGATTTAAAAGAAACAGTTAAGAAAACTAAAACCGTAAAACGTAAACCGGCACCAAAAAAAGTTCCTGCAAAAAAGAAAAATACTAGTTCAGCAAAGAAAAATATTGTTTCTAAAACAAAAAGAAAAAAATGAAACAAATAATTTTTATATTATTATTTCCAATAACATTATTCGGACAAACCGTAACTGATACGTGTTTTACAGAACAACAGATACACGACATATCAGAAACATTAGATGAATTATATTATCAAGATTCAGTTAATAATGCATTAATAACACAGCAAGAAGCAGTTATAGAAAAACAAGATGAATTACTTCGTTTAGATTCTTTACAAATAGAATACAAACAACAACAGATTAATTTACTTGAAGAAAATATAGATTTATACGTAAAGCAACAAAAAAGGTTACAACCTAAATGGTATAATCATAAAGCTTTATGGTTTGGTAGTGGTATATTAACTACGATATTAACTGGTAAATTAATAGTAGGGGCAATTCAATAATGGCTAATCCTAACATAAAACAAATAATTCAACAGCAATATCAAATGTGTGCTGCTGACCCTGTTTTTTTTATGCGTCAATATTGTTATATACAACATCCTAAACGAGGTAAAATTAAATTTAATTTGTTTGACTTTCAAGAAACGTCATTAACACAATTACAAAATAATAGATACAGTGTTATATTGAAATCTAGGCAATTAGGTATATCAACACTGTCTGCAGGATTTGCTTTATGGAGCATGTTATTTAAAGAAGACTTTAACGTGTTAGTTATTGCAACCACACAAGAAGTAGCAAAAAACTTAGTAACTAAAGTTCGGGTAATGCATGATAACTTACCAAGTTGGCTCAAGGGGTCAATTGAAGCAGACAATAAATTATCTTTAAAATTTCGTAATGGCTCACAAATAAAAGCCGTATCATCAGCAACTACCGGTGCACGTTCAGAAGCACTATCTTTACTAATAATTGATGAGGCTGCTTTTATTAGAAATATTGAAGAAATATGGATAGCATCACAAGCAACCTTATCTACTGGTGGTGGTGCAATAGTATTATCTACACCAAATGGTATTGGTAACTGGTTTCATAAAACATGGGTTGATGGTGAAACAAATCCACAAACACAATGGCACAACATAATGCTTCATTGGACAGTTCATCCAGATAGAGATACTGAATGGAGAAATGAACAAACACAATTATTGGGTGAACGGGGAGCAGCACAAGAGTGTGATTGTGACTTTGTTAGTTCAGGACATACTGTAGTTGATGGTAAAATATTAGCAGAATATGAATCTAAATGTTCAGAGCCATTAGAAAAACGTGGTTTTGATAACGGTTATTGGGTTTGGGAATATCCTGATTATTCAAAAAATTATATAATTGTAGCTGATGTTGCTCGTGGTGATAGTGCCGACTGGTCTGCATTTCATGTTATTGACGTCGAAACAGTTACTCAAGTAGCCGAATATAAAGGTAAACTACCTCCTAAAGATTTTGGAAATATGTTAGTTACCGTAGCTACGGAATGGAACAACGCGTTGCTAGCAATTGAAAATGCTAATATTGGTTGGGCAGCAATTCAACCAGCATTAGATAGAAACTATGAAAATTTATTTTATACATATAAAGATGACGGATATGTTGATGTTGATATTCAATTACAAAAAGGATACGACATGAAAGATAAAACTAAAATGGTTCCTGGAGTATCGACAACAAGTAGAACAAGACCACTAATGATATCTGCATTAGAAATGTATATGCGAGAAAATACACCAGTTATACGCAGTAAACGACTCATACAAGAACTATTTGTCTTTCAGTGGTTAAATGGCAAAGCACAAGCACAAGTAGGTTATAATGATGACTTGGTAATGAGTTTTTGTATTGGCCTTTGGCTCAGAGATACATCTTTAAAACTAAGACAGCAAGGTATCGATCTAAATAAAAGAGCATTATCTCAATTTCAAAAAACAGATAGTGTTATTTATACTGGAAAAAACAAACCAAGAGACTCCGGATGGGATTGGCACAACGGCCAAAACGATGAAGGTTTAACATGGTTATTGTAAAAAATTGCTTGGATCTTTAACATGTTATATTTATAATAAAAGAAATACTATATGGCATCTTTAAGAAAACGTTTACAGAACTTGTTCAGCACCAATGTTATTGTTCGTGCATATGGCAAAGATAAACTAAAAGTTGTTGATACAAACAAACTTCAATCAGTTGGAAACTTAGCACAAACTAAATTAGCAGACCGATATACTAGGCTACATGGCTCTAATAAACATAAAGTAGGGGGCATACATGGAGGCTATGACTCTAATTACTATATGCATCAAAATCGTATACAATTGTATACTGATTATGAAATGATGGACCGAGACCCGATTATACATTCGGCATTAGATATATACTCAGATGAGTCTACACTTGAAGATCAATTCGGTGATATACTCACTATCAAGACCAATAACACCAAGATACAAAAAATACTTTATAATTTATATTATGACATCCTTAACATTGATTTTAATATGTGGGCATGGATTCGTAACATAACAAAGTATGGTGATTTCTTTTTAAAATTAGACATTGCAGATGAAATTGGAATCATCAATGCCAGACCATTTTCTAGTTATGAAATAGAACGTTATGAAGAATATGATGAGGTTACTGGTGAATATGATATAAAATTCAAACACATTGGCGGCTATGATGAATCATATGAAGTATTTGAAATAGCACACTTTCGTTTGTTATCTGACTCAAACTTTTTACCATATGGTCGTTCTATGCTCGAAGGGGCAAGACAAGAATTTCAAAAACTAACAATGCTTGAAGACGCAATGCTCATACACAGAATAATGAGAGCACCAGAGAAGCGTATATTCAAGATAGACATAGGTAACATACCACCTAACGAAGTTGATACATTCATGGAACAGATTATCAACAAGATGAAAAAAATTCCACACGTTGATCAACAAACTGGTAATTATAATCTTAAGTTCAATCTAAATAATATGCTTGAAGATTACTTTTTACCTGTTAGGGGCGGACAGTCATCAACACAGATAGACACACTACCAGGAATGACATGGACTGGTACTGAAGATATTGAGTATGTGAAAAACAAAATGATGGCAGCTCTTAAGATACCGAAGCCATTTTTAGGTTTTGATGAGGGGGTTGAAGGTAAAACTACATTAGCGTCAATGGATATTCGATTTGCTAGAACCATTGAACGAATACAAAAAATAGTAATTTCTGAATTATATAAAATTGGTATTGTTCATTTAGCAACACAAGGTTATGAAGGTGAAGATCTTATTGGTTTTGACCTATCATTGACACCACCATCGATAATCTACGATCAACAGAAAGTTGCATTGATGAATGAAAAAATAAATTTAGCTAACACCATGAAAGACAGCAAATTGGTGTCAGATAAATATATATATGAATTCATATTTAATATGTCCGAAGAACAGTGGCTACAAGAACGTGTTAATGTGATTGAAGATCTTAAGCTTAGATTCCGTCAAAATCAAATTGAACAAGAAGGTAACGATCCTACTATAACAGGTGTCTCATATGGTACGCCACACGACCTAGCTTCAATGCATATGAGCACTGATGAAGTTGAAGACAAAGATGTAGGGGGTCGACCTAAAGAAGGAATTAAATACGGACAACATGCAAATGAATTTGGATGGGATCCAACTGGTAAGAAAACTATAGATCAAGCATTTAATCCTGAAAATCAAAAGACTGCTTTTCAACCTAATCCTAGGAGGCGAAAGGTAACTATGACTCAAGAATCTCAAAATGTTTTAAATTATTATAGAAAACAAAAAGGACAAAAAATTATAACAGAAACGTTTAATTCTTCATCTAAAGATAATGATTTAGGAACAATGTTAGATGAAAACAATATTTTATAGATTCGTCCATATTTATTAATAAAGAAAACTACTGGCTGCAGTATGAAAAAATTAAAACATTCAAAATACAAGAATACCGGGATTCTTTTCGAGATGCTTGTAAGAAAGCTAACATCAGAAACAATGTCTTCTGACAAAACAGTAACCGTCGATATAATTAAAAAATATTTTGGTAAAAATACTGAATTAGCAAAAGAATTAAACTTATATAATTCAATAATTAAAGAACAACACAAATCAGAAGCTCGAGCGTTAGAATATATACGAACTATTAGAGAAGCATATACACGTCTTAATCAAAGTACTTTGAAACGTCAACGATATAATTTAGTAAAAGAAATATCTGAAAATTTTGTATTTGAACGAGTATCAAAAATACACATAAACAATTACAAAGCATTAGCATCGATATACATGTTGTTTGAATATAAAGATTCAGACAATCCAAAAAGATTAATGGAATGTAAAAATGCAGTATTAGAACACACATTGTTAACAGAAAAAGCAATGCTTCCAAAAGATGAGTTGTTAGAAACATTTTCTAAACAAGAAAAGGATACAAGATTATTAGCATATAAATTAATGATAGATAAATTTAACAACAAATATTCAGTACTTTCAGAATCACAGAAACAGTTGTTAAACAAGTATATTACCAATGTTAATGACACAGAAGCATTACGTGAATATATTAGCAATGTTATTCCTACATTAAAAACACGTTTAGCAGAACATTCAAAACATATAACAGATAATGTTACAAGAATAAAAGTTGAACGACTATCAGAAATGCTTTGCAATGTAGAAACAATGAAAAAATTAAAAGAATCACATATAGTGTCTTTAATGCGTTATATGGATTTAATTGATGAATTAAATAGGATACATAAATGAAATCATTCTTAAAACAAATAAACGAAAGTTTTCATGCACTTGACGAAAAAGCAGCAAAACCTGATTATTTAGATTTTGATGGCGATGGTGATAAAAAAGAACCAATGAGAAAAGCGTTAAAAGATAAAGAACAAAATGAAGCAGTAGATCAAGATAACGATGGTAACAATGATTTTGATGATGTTAAAATTGCAAGAATGATGGCATCGGGTATGTCAAAAGAAGATGCACTTAAAAAAGTTCAAGAAGAAAAAGAAATAGACGAAGCATCTACTTCTGCAGGCGCAGGTTCATATATGACTCCAAAAGCTTTTGGTAAAGCAGATGATGATACTGTTGAAGCCATGGGATATAAACGAGTTCAAGAAGCAATGGATCAAAAGTATGAACAACTTATTGAAGGCTATAAGCATTTTGCTCTAGGAGAAAATAATTCTTCACCAACACAAACAGTAAATCGAGCTATTAGAGAAGTAGCAAAACAGTTAAAATCAATTGAAGAAACTGTTAAATACACAAGCAGATTAAAAACAGAATCTGGAATATCACATTCAGGATTTAGTAGCGGAACACATAATGCTTTAAGAAAAATATCAGAGCGATTAATTAAAATATCAGAGAGAGTTAGATCATTAGGAGAGTAAGATATGTCAAAGCCATTATTAGTAGAATATATGAAGTTTAATCCAATTGGGTCACTCAATGAGTCAAATGGTGCAAAATATGGAATTCCAGGTGGATTTGTAGTTCAAGGCATACTACAACGTAGTGGCGCAAAGAATCAAAATGGACGTGTATATCCTAAAAATATATTAATGCGAGAATGTCAACGATATCAAAAAGAATATATAGATCAAAACAGAGCTTTAGGTGAATTAGATCATCCAGAGTCAAGTGTTGTCAATTTAAACAATGTGTCTCATAATGTTTTAAAAATATGGTGGGAAGGCGATGATCTTAAAGGCGTAGTTCAAGTATTAGATACGCCGTCTGGTAAAATATTAAAGTCTTTATTCAAAGAAGGTATAACACTAGGAATATCTAGTAGAGGTTTAGGTAGTGTTAAAGAATTAAGAAATGAAGGCGTTGTAGAAGTTCAAGATGATTTTGAATTGATTTGTTGGGACTTTGTTAGCAATCCATCAACACATGGAGCTTTTATGGGAATGATGAAAGAATCGGTTGAAAAAAATAAAACAAATAAATACGGAAAAGTTAATGATCTAATCACATCAATATTGTGTGAAGATGGTAAATGTAGGATATAATATGAAATTTGAAAATAAACGATTGAAAATAATAAGAGATCTTGTTAATGAAGATGCATCTAAACAAACAGTATTTAGTGAAGGACCAGCACCATTAACTACAGAACAAAAAAGACAATTTGTAGAAGCATGTAAAACATTTTCGCATATGGGAGAAAGTGTATATGGATCTGGTAAATTAAAAGAGATTGTAGAACGTATTACTAGTATTGTAGAAATTGGCTCACAACTTGTCACTGAAAAAGAAGATATAGTAGACAGTGTTTCAGCAAGTCGTCATATGAAAGGTATGGGTGTTGCTCTTAAAGAATTTCAAAAATCTGCAAATGAAGTAATGATTCACGAACGCAGAATGGAAGCTGCATTTGAAGATATTGCAGAAGGTATTCAAAAATATTTCGATGTAGGATAATTTGGACATTTAAATATTTATTTATATAATATAAAAGAATGATAATGAGTAAGTTTAAAAAAATGTATAAAGACTTTTTTAGTTTAAAAGAACAAAAAGTAACATATTCTGATGACGAAGTAGCTAATTTAACAAAAGCTGCAGATGAAGCAGAACGTTTAAAACAAGCTATTACATCTGAAGAACTTATAGACGAAGCTCAACTAGTAAACAACTTAACAGACTATGCAGGACATGTTATATATCAATTACGTGACCCGCAAGAAGCTAACGCAGTAGCCAAAGAAATACAACGATGGACTACTAAAAAGGGGTTTACTATTATTGCTCATAAAAAATCCAAATCAGGTCGCACAGGATATTTTTATTTCAGGGTAGGAGAAGATCCAGGATCGGAATCACAAAAGATTCAAGGATATTTTGCACAACTACCCGAGCTTAACAAATTTGCATTTAAAGCCCCTAGAAGCAAAGCCCCAAGAAGAAGACCAAGTAGAAAATTTTAAAACAAGTTATATGAGTAAAAAACAAAAACACCACAAAAGTATCGTAGCCGGTACACCATCAGCTATTGCAGTAGTAGACAGAGACATTTCATTTGCATTGAGATCATTTAAAAGAAAAATGAAACAACTAGGAGTATTAGACGCATTAAAAGAAAATAGAACTTTTACTAAACCTAGTGTAAAACGTAGAGCTCAATTAATTAATGCAAAATATATGCAGAAAATTAGAGATATACATCAATACGATTAATAAATAAATAATTTTTTTATGAGTCCTAGCAGAAATGTTAGGACTTTTTTACTGTTTTTGTACTAGCCTTATATTTATATTGGAAATACGCTATCTCTATATAGTGTCTATAAAAATAATATTCTATTAAGATTTCAAATAATCTTATTTCCAAAAAACAAATTTAAGGAGAAAACAAATGGCAAAAACAGATTTGCTAAAAGAAGCAATTGCTGACGCTAAGGCCGTTAAAGAAACTGCATTAGCAAACGCAAAGATTGCGCTTGAAGAAGCTTTCGCTCCAAGAATCCAAAGCATGTTATCTGCTAAGCTATCCGAAGAACTCATGGATGAACAAGATGAGTTAGAAGATGCTGAATTAGATATGGCTGCTGGTGAAGAAGGTGATGTACCTGCTGAACTAGATGGCGACATGGCTATGGATGATATGGGTGACGAAGGTGAACCAATGGATGTTGGTGATATCGAACTCGATACTGACATGGATGGTGAAATTGACTTTACTGGTGACATAATGTCAAAACCAGGAACGGAAGCCGAACCAGCTATAGACGACATGGGTGAACCAGAAATGGATGCAGTTGATGCAGAATTAGACGGTCCGTCGGACGAAATGGGTATTGAAGAGATCATCAGAGAGTTAGAAGAAGATTTAGACGAAGGTGAAGGACATTATGCTGAAGAAGAAGAACCTGTAATGGGCGAAAATTATTCAGAAGAAAATAATGGAACTGACGAAGGACAAGTTTTAGAATCAACTGATAAATCTATTGACGAACTTATCGAAGCAATCTTAGCTGAAGAAGAAGAAGAGAAAGAAGAAGAGAAAGAAGAAGAAACAGTTGATGAATCAAATTGTGGCGGTACTCGTAAGAAAAACGAAGAGATGAAAGAAGCTCTCGAAGAAGCTTATGATACTGTAGGACATCTTAAATCAGTAATCAACGAAGTTAATCTTTTAAATGCAAAACTTCTTTACACAAACAAATTGTTCCGAAATTTTGAGTTGAACGAATCACAAAAAATGAAAGTGATTGAAAACTTTGACAGAGCTGGTAACACCAGAGAAGCAAAATTGGTATTTGCAACTTTAGCAGAATCATTCCATAAGCCTAGCAGAGGAAAAAAAGTAGTTAAAGAATCAAGATCAATGGCATCTAAGCCTGTTGCAACAACTGCTCCAAGCAAAGAGACAACTCAAGTATTAACTGAAGGCTTTGAACAAGCCAACCGTTGGAAGAAACTAGCGGGTTTAATTAAATAACTTTAAAACAAAGGAAACGAAAAAATGAGTTTAAATTCATTATTACAAAGTCCTGATGCCTCTCAAAGAAATGCTGTTAAAGCACACGTTTCTAAATGGGAGAAAACAGGTCTTTTAGAAGGTCTATCTAATGAGACTGAAAAAGCCGGTATGGCTACTTTGCTTGAAAACCAAGCAAGACAATTAGTAAAAGAAGCAAATGCTACAGGTACAGCAGCTGGTTCTGAGGAATGGGCAGGAGTTGCTCTTCCATTAGTAAGAAGAATCTTTGCTGAATTTGCAGCTAAAGAATTCGTATCAGTACAACCAATGAACTTACCATCAGGTCTAGTATTTTACTTAGACTTTAAATATGGTACAGCTCGTCCAGGATTTGATGATGATAATGCCGATCCAGTATCAGCAAACGGTCATCCATTTGGAACTCCAGAAGCTGACGATTCAATGTTTGGTGTTACTAATACATCAGGTGATCCATCAGGTGGTCTTTATGGTGCAGGTAGATTTGGATATTCAATTCCAAACGCAACTGGCGTTGCCGCAACTGTATCTGCAGGAGCCTCTACAGGTTCAGGAGCTGCTCACACAGCTGCAACTAGTGCATCATTGAACTTTGATTCACTTTACACTGCTAATTCTGGTCAGTATTTTAATTTAACAGTACCAGTACCAACTGATGCTGATGCATTAGCAGTTAGATCATTTACTTTGATTTCTGGTTCAACTGAAATTATTCCTGTACAAGCATTCTCAACTATTGACGCTAACTTTACAGCATCAATGGTAGTAACTGCTTCATTGGCAGGCGGTGCAACTGGTATTCAAGTAGCAATCGATAACAATGGCTTGAATGTTAACTATAGCAAAGCTCCAACCGATATTACAAGAGGTGACTTTGAAGATGCTAATCCGTTTAAAGGATCTGGTGCTAATACTGGTATCGATGATGGTACAGATATTGACATTCCAGAAGTTAACTTAGAACTTCAGTCTGAGCCAATCGTTGCTAAGACTCGTAAGTTAAAAGCTGTATGGACTCCTGAGTTCGCTCAAGACCTTAACGCTTATCACTCAATCGATGCAGAAGCAGAATTAACTTCAATGTTGTCTGAGTATGTATCAATGGAGATTGATTTAGAGATTCTTGATATGTTGATTTCATCTGCTCCAACTACTGAGTATTGGTCAGCAGTAAACAATGAGATCTGGAATGGTTCGTCATTCGATCAAACGTCTGCTACTACTGGTGGGTTCTATAACACGCAAGGTGGATGGTTCCAAACACTTGGTACTAAACTGCAGAAAGTTTCAAATAAAATTCACCAAAAGACATTGCGTGGTGGTGCTAACTTCTTAGTTACATCTCCAGCAGTTGCAACTATCCTTGAATCTATTCCTGGATTTGCTGCAGACACTAATGGTGATAAAATGGAATTTGCCGCAGGTGTACAAAAGATTGGTGCAATCAATAACAGATACACTGTTTATAAAAATCCATACATGAAAGAGAATGTAATTCTTATGGGCTTCAGAGGAGCACAGTTCCTAGAAACAGGAGCAGTTTTCTCTCCATATGTACCTCTTATTATGACTCCTTTAGTTTACGATCCAGTAAACTTCACACCAAGAAAAGGTGTCATGACACGTTACGCGAAGAAAGTAGTTCGTCCAGAATTCTACGGAAAAGTATACGTGAAAGGATTGGAGACTCTTTAATAGTTAAATAGTTAAACACTTTTTAATTTAAAGAATTAACAATTGAAAGGGAAAGGGAGGCTTCGGCCTCCCTTTTTTACTGTTTTGATATTTATATAAAAAAGAAATACTATGGCAGTACCAAGAACGAAATACGAAATGTTTGCAGACATACGGTATGACGGTAGACTTGTAGACGTGTTAGACCGTATCCGAGCAATCCGTTTAGTTTTAATGGTTCATATTGAACAAGATTTAGGACCACATAAAGAGTTAGTAAAAATCAAAGTACTAACGCCATATCCTGCGAATAAAACATTCGAAGCAATAAGACAAATGTGTTTAGGTAAAATTGAAACCCTTAAGGATATGTCTTACAGAAAATCAACACTTACAAAATTAAGTTAAAAAAGTTACATTATGGCAACATCAAATAGGGTAAAGACCCCTCCAAAAAACAGCATTAAATTTTCTATAACATTATCAGAAGAACAGAAATATGCAAAAGCTAAAATATTAAAAACACCGTTTAACTTTATATTAGGTAAAGCTGGTAGTGGTAAAACATTATTAGCAGTTCAAGTAGCATTAGATAAATACTTTAAACGAGAAATTGATAAAATCATTATTACTAGACCAACCGTATCAACCGAAGATAACGGCTTTCTTCCGGGATCATTAGAAGAAAAAATGAGCGAATGGCTTGTTCCAATACGAAGCAATATGAGAAAAGTTTATAATAAACCTGAATTGCTAGAAAAAATGGAAAAGGAAGAAAATATAGAATTAGTAAGTCTTGCACATTTTAGAGGTCGGACATTTGATCATTCTATATGTATTGTAGATGAATTCCAAAATCTAACTAAACAACAACTACAAATGGTTGTGAGTCGTTTAGGTAAACATAGCACTATGATTTTATGTGGTGATAGATATCAGATTGATTTAAAATTTAGCAATGATTCTGCTATACATGAAGTCCCAAAAATAAAAGAATCTAAATATGTCAATGAAATTATTTTAACAGATAATCATAGACATGAGTCATTAGAAGAAATTTTGAACCTCCTAAATGAAAAGTATTGATATTTATATTAAAGGATATTAATGGACTACTCAGAAAATAAACCAATATGGCCCGGAAGCTCTTCATTTAGTAGCGGAAAAACACCATTTGGGTTTTTTGATGCAGACCCTTCTTTTCAGACTGAAGCAGATAGTTTTGCCAAGTTTGCAGCAAATCATGTTGGGTATCCAATAATGGATGTTGAGTTAATTGATATTAATTTTTACACAGCATTTGAAGCAGCAGTAATTGAATATTCAAATCAAGTTAATCAGATAAACATTGTTAATAATCTTGTTAATACATTGGGTATTAAAACAGGTAGTGATTTCTTTTCAAGTCAAGGTTTAACTGGAGCAGTTGTTGGTAATTCAATGGGATATATTACCAAATTAGCAAAAGCATATGGCACAGAAGCTGATTCGGGTGGTAATGTCAAATGGTATAGTGCATCAATTGATGTTCAAGACGGAAAACAAACATATAGTATACGAGAAGCAGTATCTGCGTCATTAGGAATAGAAGTTACCAATAACAATGGCATTGAGATTAAACGAGTATTACACAATACACCACCGGCAATTATTAGATATTTTGATCCATTTGTTGGTACTGGATTAGGTTCGCAACAAATGTTAGATGCATTTGACTTTGGTGGATTTTCTCCTAGTGTTAATTTTATGATGATGCCAATTCATATGGATTTATTTAGAATACAAACTATTGAATTCAATGACAGAATTAGAAAATCACATTTTTCTTTTGATATCCATGGTGACGATATAAGAATATATCCAGTACCAGGAACACAAGGAACTATGTCAACTCCGTTTTATGATAAAGTATGGTTTGAATTTATTTTCGAAGAAGATAAAACCAATGACGGGGTGTTATTTGGGAATAGCGCACTTTTAAACGATGTTATATCTGACGCATCTAATATACCATATACATATCAAAAGTACAATAACATTAATGATATGGGTCGTAGTTGGATATATAGATATGGTGCTGCACTCATAAAAGAAACATTAGGTTATGTTCGTAATAAATATTCTAATGTACCAATACCAGGAGGAGAAGTAACACTAAATGGTAGTGATTTGGTATCACAAGGACAATCAGAAAAAGATGCTCTAATTACACAGTTAAGAGAATTTTTAGATAAACTAACAAAAGAACAAATGTTAACAAGACAAGGAACTGAAGCTACTCAACAAATGGAGATACTAGCAAAAGTTCCATTAAAAATATATATTGGATAGGAGGTAAAATATGGCACTGTTTGGAGGACAACGAGATGCTAAATTTTTAGCCGCTATCAATTCAGAACTGATCAATGCAGTAATAGACACTGAAATTGAATTTTATAAATTATTAGTAGAATCATCAGATTCAAATTTATATGGAGAATCAGAAAGCAAATCATATTATGATTCTATACTTATTCCTTGTGTAATTACTAAAGACGAAAAAAATTCTAATATGGATGATTATGGTCATACATATACTAGAACAGGTAAATTTGCAATATCTAGAGATATATTAGTACGAGCAGACTTTTATCCTGAAGTTGGAGATATATTGCTTTGGGACAATGAATATTTTGAAGTAGACAATGTAGATGCTAATCAGTATTTCATAGGAAAAAATCCAGAAACGTGGCCAAATGGAGATCAACATGGTTATAGTGTGTCAGTGATGGTAGATGCTCATGTAACAAGACAAACACCACAAGGTATTAAAGATATAAGAAACGGAGGAAATAATAATTCTCCTGCATATAAAGGACATTAATGCCAAGATATAACAGAAAAAATATCGATCGTAAAACAAATAAACCTAATCCTAAAAAAACGGAAGGTTTAAACAATGATCCAGTATTAAATCGAGCTGAACAAGTACGGCGTGATGATGATGTTATACGCACGGTTAAACGTACGGTATATGATATTGACTATGCAATAAAATGGTATATAGAAAATGAAATACAACCTCAAATAACCGCAAATAAAAATTTAATAGACGTTCCTGTAATATTTTCAAATGGTGAAAAATGGGACAATGTACGTCGTTTAGGTTATCTTCGTGACGAAAAGGGAATGTTACAATCTCCTCTAATAATGCTTAAACGTAATTCAATGCAAGAACGAGACAACACCCGAACACTTGACGTTAATAGACCACAAGCAGGAAATCATATAATTTATCGTAGTAAATATAATAATAGAAATAGATATGAAGATGAATTATTTCCTATACCAACTAATGAGCCACAACAATCTAAAAAAATATATGTAGTAGATGTTCCAAAATATGTTAATATAGAATATGACATGATGCTTTGGTGTGATTTTACTACGCAAATGAATGATCTAGTAGATCAAATAATGCCATATGGTAGATTTGCATGGGGAAATGAATCGAATAAATTTGCTACAGCAATGGGTAGTGTTAGTTTCGAGACTGTTAATACAGTAGGCGAAGACAGATTAGTTAGAGCAACTATTCCTTTAACAGTTATGGGAACACTGCTTTCAGAACAAGAAACAAGAAAGTCTACATTGAAAAAAATGTATTCAGTAAAAAAAGTTGTTTTCCAAACAGTTATTGATTTAGATAACAATATATTTGAAACAACAAAAATACCAACTCAATTATTAGCAGCATCTCAAACTATTGCAGGCGGAGGTAGTGTAATAGTAAATGGTGGTGGGACTAGTGCAACAGTTGATAGTAACTCAATGGCATACTTAATAGGTCTTGTAGATAAAACTGCAACATATGTTTCTGCCACAACAGTAAACGTAACAGGAACTCCTAAAATTAATCCAAGCACATTAGCTTATGCATCTGTCAATGAATTTGATGTATATGTAAACGGACAATACATAGACAAAGCAGCATATACATGGACGCCAGATGAAAACACAACACAAACAATAGTATTCGATACTGGCACATTAGGCTATGATATCTTGAATACTGACACTGTTATTGTTAATGGGAGATGGGCATAATGGCAAGACAAATAAGACCAGGACAACTTCAAGAAAATGTATTATATAATATATCTGCGAGTTTTGCTATATCAGCATCTCATGAAATTACACATGAAGTCTCTTCTAGTTATGCAGAAACAGCAAGTTTTGCTAATTTTGCTGCAACGTCTTCATATGTAATTAACACAAATATACCAGAAAAATTACATTTACAAGTCAGAAATGATGATGTTGTAACAATACCGGCTGGCACTCCTATATACTCAACAGGTGAAATAGGAGGAAGTGAACGAATTAAAGTAAGAATAGCATCTGCTAGTAGTGCTGATAAAATGCCTTCTATCGGTATTGCTGAAACTGATTTAACTACCACCGGTAATACTAAAGATGGGTTTGCTATTATAAACGGAATTTATAATACCAACGTAACTCCAATATCAGGTACGCCTGCTATAGGAGATAATATTTATATTCATGAAAATAGTGGATTGACTACAATTAAACCGTCTGGATCTAACTTAATTCAAAACATAGGTACTGTATTAAAAACTAATGGTACTATAATACAAGGAATGAAAGTTTCTTCAATTGACAGATCAAATGATGTACCTAATCTGTTAACAGGAAATGTATTTTATGGTGTAGGAGATCAAGCAACACAATCGCCTTTAAGTGATATCATTAGCGGCAGTTTATTTTTATATAGCGGTTCATTTAGTGGTAGCTATGAAGGAGATGGATCGCAGTTATCAGGAATATCAACAACACCATTTCCATTTACAGGAGACGCAGTTATAACCGGATCATTAGTTGTATCTGGCAGTGGCACGCAAGGAGGATTAAGAACTAATACTAGAAATATAATATTAGGACAAGGCGCCGGCCATGATCAAAATGCAACTAACGGTCCTTATAATGTAATGATCGGTTATCAGGCAGGGTATACTAATACAACGGGTGACTCCAATGTTTGTATAGGACAGAATGCTGGATATGCTTTAAGCACAAATGCGTCAGATGACAACATTTTTATAGGTAAATTAGCTGGAGCAGGAGGAACATCCCCTGCAGCTAGAATGAGTGACGCTAATTATAATATTGCTTTGGGCTATGAGACTATGTTATATCTTACTAGTGGAGATAGTAATATTGGTTTTGGATTCCGAACAATGCGAAACATATCATCAGGTAAATACAATCTAGCATATGGCGATGGAGCTCTATACAATACCGATACAGGTCAAAATAATATTGGTATAGGAAGAAGTGCAGGAGCTGAGCAAACAGCTGGAACTGGTAACATAACAATTGGTTCTGGTAGTTTAGGTGTAGCTGGTGAATCTAATCAACTTAGAATTGGTAACGGAAACACAATAACCACAATATCAGCTTCATTAGAAACCGGAGACATAATTTTTGCTAGCACAGCAAGTGCAGAATATCTATCTACACCTGCAGGTAATTTATCTCCAATTTCCGCTTCATATGCTTTAACAGCTTCCCATGCACTTAATGCCGGCGGTACTACACCAACATTACAAGAAGTAACAGATCAAGGTGCTAGCACTTCAAATGATATTACAATTTCTGGAGATTTAACTGCCAGTGCAGATATATCATTGCCAACTAATGCCTCATCTATAAAATTTAATAGTGCTGAATTGCATGGTAGAGTAGGTGGATCATACCCAGGTCTTACAATTAATAGTGGTGTTTCTAGTGGTGATAGGATTTGGTTAAGAGATGCTCAAGGAGCAACAGGCCCAGTTACAATGAGTTTTATTGGGTTAGGTAAAATTGATGGCGTACAAAGTATTGAAGGTCAAGGAAATAGGCCATTAATTCTCCGGGGTGGAGCAGGTCCAAACGATGCTAATGATGGTATACAAATGTTTACTGGAGATGCCTCTAATGTATATCAACAAAGGTTTCAAATCGAAGCAGATGGTACTAATGTAGATGCATATTTTCACAACATAAACGGATTAGGTATTAATGACACTACTCCGACTGCTATGTTAGATGTGAATGGAAATATTAATGCTGCAACAGATATTACGGCTTCCGGAGACATACATGCAATTGGTAATATATCAGCTTCAACTTTTATAGGGGATGGTACAAATGTAACAGGAGTAGTATCTGCTTCATATGCTATAACTGCTTCACACGCATTAAATAGTAGCGGAGGTGGAACACCAACCTTTATAGCATCTGGATCAACATCAGCCTCAGCAGCACCGAATACCGGAGTAGTTGTAGAACATAGTGGATCAACCGCATTTAGTGTAATCGGAGATGTAGGAACACTGTTCTCCGTAGATGATGATTTAACCGGAACATTGTTTTCCGCAAATGACATATCGGGCTTCCCGGTACTACAAGCAGATGCAACCGGCGAAGTGTATCTAGGAAAATCTCCGCAATCATTGTATACCACAGCAGTTATAAGTTCTAATACAGCAAATATAACACAATCGATATACGGAATAAGCACAAGCTCATATGCAGGAGCATTTATAGAATACACTGCTTTTTCTGGATCACACGACGCTCGAGCAGGTAGCTTGATGGCTATATGGAGCGGTAGTGCAGTAAATTTCACAGAAACAACTACTACTGATTTTGGCAACACTTCTAACTTATTGATGCAAGTAGCAATATCGCAGAGTCAAGCACAAGTGCAATCATATTCAACTACTGCGGGATATAAAATCAAAACCATAATAAAAGCAATATAATGGGTATAAGGAGAGGTTCTATATCAACCCCAATAATAGTAGACGGGCTGATGATTAATCATGATGCAGCTAATAGAGCAAGCTATATTCCTGACGCTACTACAACATATAATACAATTGACTTATCCAAAACAGGAACTTTTATAAACTCACCCACATTTGTAAGCTCTACACCCTCATGGGATTTCGATGGAACAGATACATCTATTAATTGTAGTGATTATGAAATGGACGGATTCACCGGATTTGCTGTTGAAGCTTGGTTCAAATCAGATTCAACAAACAATCAAAGTAGAAGAATAGTCTCAAAAGATCAAGTAGGAGTTCCAGGTGCATGGATATTATGGACTAATTCATCAGATTTGAAATTTCAGGCATATGATGGAGGATGGGTAACTGCTACATATTCAGCTTACTCAGAAGACAGCAATTGGCATCATGTAATAGCCAACGCCGGCGGTGGCAGAATTGACCTTTATTTAGATGGTGTAAACGTTGCATTTGCTTCCGGATTCGGATCACTCGATGATGCCGATAACGAAGTAATAGCAATAGGAGCAGATAGTGATACTTCTTCTCCAGAGCATGTATGGTACGGCCAAATTGCAAACGTAAGAGTATATAATAGAGGATTAGAAGAAAGCGAAATATTACACAACTACACCGCACTTAAAGGGAGATTTGGATTATGAATTTTGGTAGTATACGGACTCCTATTATAACTGATGGATTGGTATTCAATATGGATGCTGCCAATAGAGCTTGTTATCCTAGAACTGGTACTACTGCCACAGATACTATAGAAAATACTTCTGGCATCTTAAATGGTACTACTTTTGAAAATATTAATAGTGGAGTATTTAATTTTGATGGAATAGATGATAAAATTACTATTGAAGGTCTATCAGACTTTGGCGGTGGTAGTTTAACTATTTCATTTTGGATTAAATCAGGTATTGATGCAAATAATGCCTATGTATTAATGAGAAGTGGTTTTTCATTTTATATATTTCAATCTGGCACCTCGTCAAATTTAAAATATAGAATCCAAACATCTGCTTTAAATACTATTAGTGGTGGTGCAATACTTGATAATAATTGGCATTATTGCGTAATGACGTTTGATAGTGCAGCAAATAAATTTAAAGTTTTTGAAGATAGCACTCAGGTTGGTTCTACTGCAACAACATCTGGTGCTTTAGCAAGTAGTACATCAACTGTTTATTTAGCAACTTTTGCTAATGGCGCACCTTTTAAGAGTGGGTTTATCCCAAATATTCATATCTACAACCGCGCCTTATCAGCATCAGAAGTCCTACACAACTACAACGCATTAAAATCGAGGTTTGGCCTTTAACATATTTATATAAAAGCAATCTTGGATAGGGAAAAGATATGGCAAATGAATTCATAATAAAAAATGGCTTTCATTCGAAAGGCGATTCACAAATAACAGGATCATTCACCGCAACCGGCGGTATGTCAGGATCATTCAGTGGATCATTTGAGGGAAACGCATCCTCATTGAGTGTAATTAATTCCGGATCAACCATATTTGATGTACAAGGTAGTGTAGGACAGTTATTTGAAGTTGCAGACGGATTAGACGGCGTATTAATGTCAGTCAACGACATATCAGGTATTCCTATATTAACTGTATCTTCATCAGGTGATGTGTTTTTAGCAGCTGGATCAATCCTACAGGGTACTGCAGCAACTGCATCATTTGTGCCAGGTGTAACTGCAGCATTTCCATTTACCGGTTCAGGCGCAATATCAGGCTCATTGAATATCAACGGGTCTGGCTCTGGTATATTTGACGTCGACGGAACGGTAGGATCATTATTTTCTGTTAATGACGGACTAGATGGTATATTGATGTCTGTAAATGATATATCCGGACTACCATTATTTGAAGTATCGTCGTCTGGAAACATAGAAATACACGAAGGTAATATATCCGGTTCATCAACATCAACAGCATCATTTGGAACATATGTAGGTGACGGTTCACAATTAACTAATCTGCAAAGACCAATAACAGCATCTGGAGTTAATTTTTCAGCTAGCATTGATAATGCCGGATATTATTTTAGAACCGGAGGAAATGTAACATGTTCTATAGGAACAACATCAGCAACAGGCATTGTCATTGGAACAGAATATGAATTTTTTCAAACAGCTTCTGCAGGAAATTTGTGTTTTGCAACTTCTAGTGGTGTTACATTAAATTCTAAATCAGGTAATATAAAATTAACAGGACAATTTTCAGCAGCTACACTTAAAAAAGTAGCAACTGATACTTATGATTTAATTGGTGATTTAAGTTAAAGTATATTTATATAAAAAGAAACACAGATGGCATTTCATCATTCACCGAGAATAGTATCAGAAGGATTAATTTTTTGCATGGATCCTGCGAATACGACAGGATATGTATCAGGTAGTACGTCCGGAACTGATTTGATACAAGATACATCATATTCGCTTGTTTCTGCAGTTGAGTATCAATCAAACAATGCAGGTGTATGGAATTTTGGGGGAGTAGATGATTATATCAATGTTAATCCATTAACAAGTGGTATCACCGGAGATAATGCAACTACAATGGCAGCATGGGTATTGAGTACTAATACCACGTTACGACAAGCAGTATTTAATTATGGTACTACGAGTTTTAATCAAACACGTGGTTTAGAAGTAGGTACCCCAGCATATGGAACAAGATATAATATTTCTTTTCATACATGGGGGCATGTATATAGTTCAAATAATAACGCATTTACAGAAAACGAATGGCATTATTGTGTCATAACATATGCTGGGGGAGGAACAAATTCCACAAACATAAAACTTTATATCGACGGTACTGATGCTGGATATGTATTAGATCATGGGTCAGAAAACCAAACTCTCAATGCTACAAATAACAATATAAGATTAGGAATGAGAAATGGTTCATATACTGATTTAGATCTTGCAGGTCAAGTAGGACCAGTACAAATGTATAACCGAGTATTAACGCCAGCAGAAGTAATGCAAAACTATAACGCAATGAAAGTGAGGTTTGAATAATGGCAACTAATTATGGAACACTTCCTATAGTATCAGAAGGACTCATATGGAGAGTTGATGCTTCTAACAACCCTAAAAATTTAAATGTAAATGGCGCTAATAGTGTAATAGGAAACACTGCTACTATAGGATTTTCTGGATCATTGCAAGGTGGAATGTCAAGAGTTACATCTGAACCACAATACTGGGAGTTTGATGGAGACGATGATTATATACAATTTGCAGCGAATAGTACTATCAATGAAAGTAACGTGTTATCATTATATGGTAAAACAACAGCAACATTTGAATTTTGGATAGCACCAGATTATGCAGGTGATTCATATCAAAGAATATTAGCCAAATCAAATGCCGGTGGTGGTGGTGTAGGAGGATATTCATTATTGTTAGAATCTAAACAGTTCTTGTTGTATATAGATAATGGTACTGGTACTCCAGTCAGTACTGCAGATTATATCACATCAGCTAACGCCGGTGAATGGCTTCATATAGTAATAACTAGAAATGATACTTCATATGTTATGTATGAAAATGGTGTAGTAAAAGATACAAATACAGCTTCTGCAACATTTGTTAACACTTCAGCTGGGTTACGAATAGGATCATGGAATCATAGTACCGGAAGAGAATATAACGGTAAATTAGCGGTAGCAGCTATATACAATGTAACATTAACTGCTGAACAAGTACTTCAAAATTATAACGCTTTAAAATGGAGATTTGAATAATGGCAGTATTTGGCGGACCAGATACGATAGTAACAGATTCATTATTATTTATGATTGATCCAGCAAACCCGAAATCATATACATCAGGCTCTGCCACAATTACAGATATGATTGGTAATGTGTCTGCTGATATTACGAATTGTGGATTCTCTGAGGAAAATTCTGGTGTGTTAACTTTTAACGGAACAGATACAGATATTGACATGGATGATTTTGATGGTTTAACAACAAATGGCGGATCATCAATATCACTTTGGTTTAAAGGTACTGGACAAACTACTACGACAGATGCTTCTAATCAATTCTTTTCTGTACATGCAAGTGACTATTCAAATATTTTAAGATTTGGAATTGCAAAAACCTCCGGTGGGATTTTTTATCGAGTTGGAAGTGGTACTGGTGTGATAGGAAGCAGCGATTATGATAACAGTGTTTGGTATAATATAACTCTTACCAAAGTTAAAGATAGTGCAGGAACTGTATATGTCAATGCATCATCTATAGGCTCTACGCCAAGTACTAATTTAACATTTGATGATGCTGTGCATTATTCCGTCGGTATGGAATATGACTCCGGACCTTCCAAAGGTGATTTTTTCAAAGGCCAAATATCATGTGTTCAAATTTATAACAAAGTTTTAACACAGGCAGAAGTTCTTCAAAACTACAATGCTCTTAAAGATAGATTTTAATAACAATATATTTATATAAAAGGAAATAAAATGGATTATTCAAATAGAACATATGCCTTTGCTGATTGGGCAGATATAGGCTCGGTAGACTTTGCACAAGTAATGGAAACAAGTGCAGATACTGTGCGTAAATCAATAGACGAAACCATGTTTATACTAAAATGGTATACGGCATCACAACCAACATTTATCACGGATAACAGTGTTACACTGCAATGGTCAGGATCACATTCACAATGCTTGCAACAATTGGTAGGACCAAATTGGACACCAACTGGTTCACAACCATAAACATATTAAAAAAACAAGGAAACAATGTTCTTACTTTTACATATGGTTTACCCTCATTTACATATACAGTAACATATACTACTAAATAATTTGGATAATGCAAAATAAATTTATATAATATAAAGAAAGGTTATAAATATGGCAACTAGAAAACTGGACAAAGAACATTTAGAACAAATTCAAACTCTACAACAGGGTTATGCAGACAACGCAAATATACTTGGAAACATTGCAATAGAGCGACACGCTTTACGAATGAGACTCGACCAAATTGAAGCAGAAGAGCAAAGCAAACTGCAAGAAATAGAATCTTTAAAACAGCAAGAATCAGAACTAATAGTTAAACTGCGAGAGCGTTACGGAGAAGGCGAAATCAACATTCAAGACGGAACATTCACAGAAGTTGATGTTTGATACAAGTAGTACATATTTATAAGAAAATAATTATAGGAGTATCATAATGGCAGAAAGAATTGTCTCGCCCGGCGTATTTACGAATGAAGTAGATCAATCGTTTTTAGCAGGCGGAGTAGCACAGATAGGTGCAGCGGTAATAGGACCAACCGTAAAAGGTCCAGCTCTCATTCCTACACAAATAACATCGTTTGGTGATTTTGAAAAAACATTTGGATCGTTTACCGATGATTCATATGTTCCATTTGTAGTAAATGACTATTTAAGAAATGGAAACGTAATAACAGTAACACGTCTTTTATATGAAGATGGATATGAAATACCAAATGGCGCATTGGCCATACAGGCAGAATCTGGATCAGTAAAAATAGTAACTCATGTTCTTCATCCAACCCAAGCAGTATTAGGTGCCGGTAGTGTTGTGAATGCAAATTATTTTGAAGACTCGGTTTTAAACAATGATTCATCTGGATCATTTGAAATTAAAATATCAGGATCATATGTAGCAGCTGCTAACCCAGCAATTGGATTTGATGGATCATTCCTAGTAGCAGAAGGATTATCTATATCTTCATCTATTAATAGCAGAAGCAATGATTATTTAACTAAATTATTCGGAAGGTCTCCTAAATCAGTAGATTATCCGGTATATGTTCAATATGAAAACGAAAATGCATTGCGCACATTGTTTAATAATATCGGTGATGTTTCAATATCACTTCATAAAATGGCAGATTATGAATATCTTCAAGATTTTAAAACTGCAGCAACACCGTGGATAACCTCACAAAAAATTGGAAGCACTGCAAAAAATCTTATTAAGTTTCACACATTGTCTCATGGTAACTCTGTTAATGCAGAAGTTAAAGTAGGCGTACGCGACATAAGATTAGCATCTGAAGTATCTGATCCTAATGGATATGGTACATTTACAGTTGAAGTTCGCAGAGTGAATACTAATAATATACCAAATTCACCATATGCATCAGAAGACACAGATCAAACACCGGATATTGTTGAAACATTTTTAAATGTTAATCTAGATCCAAATTCGCCAAGATATGTATCCAGAGTGATTGGTGATCGTTATCAAACAGTTAGTGATGCTGGCGATGTTGTAGTAAATGGCGATTATCCAAATTTATCAGGATTTATACGAGTAGAAGTAACAGACGGTGTTAAAAATGCAACTAATGATAAAACATTGATTCCATTTGGAGCAAAAGCGCCATTGTCACCTATAGCAAATGCATCTGCATCATTTAATTTAGAAGCAGTATCATACAAAACTACACAGATTGTTAATAGTTCATATAACAGCCGGGTATACTTTGGTTTTGATTATACCGACGTTGCTAACTTAAACTATTTAGCACCAACCCCAACTAGCGGTAGTACCGTTGGATTAAATACTGACTTTTATCTTGGTGATATGAATCAAGATTCAGGTTCTTCATTCCCAACTGCAGCTGCAACATATAGTGGATCATTACAATCAGCATTAACTGCTGATACATTTACCACTAATATTGCATTGGCAACTAGAAAATTTATGGTTAGTTTTCAAGGAGGGTTTGATGGTGCACGACCAAATTTACCAAAATATAATGGTGCAAACATAGCATCAACAAACACATTTGGTTTTGATTGTAGCACAGCAACAGCAACTGGTACTAAATCATATAATAAGGCATTTACATTGTTAGGTAACACTGATTATTATGATATGAACTTATTAGTAACACCAGGTATTATTGACAGCTTACATAGCTCGGTCACAAATGGAGCGCGTAATTTAGTTCAAGATCGCCAAGACACATTCTATGTAATGGATTCAAATCCAGTGTCAGATAATATTGCCACAGTAACGAGTCAAGTAACAACACTAGACAACAATTACACTGCAACATATTGGCCATGGGTAAGAATACTTAATCCAAATAAAAATGTTCCTTTATGGGTACCACCATCAGTTGTATTGCCAGGAGTATTAGCATTTAATGATGCCGTAAGTCAACCATGGTATGCACCAGCTGGTTTGAATAGAGGAGTTGTATCAGCAACTGATACATATGTAAGATTAACGCAATCTAACAGAGACACATTGTATGAAGCACGTGTTAATCCTATTGCAAACTTCGTTAACGACGGAATATGCATATGGGGGCAAAAGACTCTACAAGCTAGACCAAGTGCATTAGACAGAGTCAATGTGCGACGTTTGCTTATCGCAGTTAAGAAGTTTATTGCATCATCTACCAGATATTTAGTATTTGAACAAAACACCAATCAGACTCGTGACAGATTCTTGAGCATTGTGAATCCTTATTTAGATCAAGTAAGAGCACAGCAAGGATTGTTTGCATTCCGAGCGGTAATGGATGACAGCAACAATACTCCAGACGTAATAGATCAAAATATTCTTTACGGACAATTGTTCTTGCAACCAACTAGAACCGCAGAATTTATAGTGTTAGACTTTAATATTCAGCCAACAGGAGCAAGTTTCCCAGAATAGAAATATTGATAATTTTAAAAAGGTAGGATTTCGGTCTTACCTTTTTTACTGTACGTTATATTTATATTAAAATAAACAAGGACCAATATGGCATTAGAAGATCAATTAAACCCGGCGTTATCAGCAGCCAATCAAAATGAATTGTTTGATACCGCATTTTCCTGGGAACCAAAAAAGAAACATCAGTTTATACTTTCTATGGCTGATACTGGTATCCCTGCATATTTAGTGAAAATGGCTGATAAACCAAAATTAACTAACAACGAACAAGCATTGGATCTTATCAACGTAAAACGTTACGTTAAAGGTAAGTCTGAATGGGATCAATTATCAATATCATTATATGATGCAATTGTACCAAGTGGTGCTCAAACTGTAATGGAATGGATTCGTTTACATCATGAGTCTGCAACTGGTAGAGATGGATATTCTGATTTTTACAAAAAACAATTAAAATTATATCAACTTTCTCCATTAGGTGAGCGAATTGAAGAATGGGTACTAAACGGAGCATTTATTACAAATGCAGAATTTGGTAGCTATGATTGGGGAGATGATGCAGTACAAGAAATATCTTTAACATTGAGATATGATTGGGCATTCTTAAGCTTCTAAACAAAACTAAACTATACAATTTAAGTAGGGCTAAACCCCTACTTTTTTTGTGAACATATATTTATAATAAAGTTATAATAAGGAAACTAAATGAGTAAAATGACAGATCGAATCAGCACGTCAGTAGCTGCAGACCAAGCCAGAAAGCATTACGAAACAGAACAGCAAAACAAATTACCTAGCATGATTGTTCCATTAGTTAGTGGCGGTAAAATATATCCTAAGGATCATGCACTTCATGAAGGAAAAATAGAAATGCGTTATATGACTGCATATGATGAAGACATATTAACCAATGTTTCATATTTACGAGACGGTGTTATGTTGGATCGATTAATTGAGTCTGTTAGTTTAACAAAGTTTGATATTGATGATATGTCTACATTTGATAAAGACGGACTATTATTATATGCTCGTATATTATCATATGGTAAAGAATATACCGTATCAGTTACTGATCCAAAAACAAAAAATAAACTAGAAAGAGTAGTTGATTTGGAAACAATACAAGCTAAACCATTTAAGTTGTCTGCAGACAATAACGGAGAATTTGAATATAAAACTAAAAAACATACTATTAAATTTACATATAATATTAAATCAATTGAATCATTAACTCCTTCCGAATTCTGTAAAACAGTTATTACACAAATTGATGATTCAAGAACGCCTGAAGCAATCGAATATTTTACTAGATATCAATTCCTAGCTCTCGAATCTAAAAAATTCAGATCATACTATGTCGACAACGCACCTGGTTTAGATTTAAATACACAATTTGAAGGTGAAAATGGAGGCACCTTCGAAACTCGGTTTCCCATCTCATCTGATTTTTTCTGGTTTTGATTCGCAGTATCGACTAAATCTTCATGAATCTATTTTTGATATAGTTTGGTTTGGCGAAGGCCGATGGTCTTGGCAAGATCTTTATACGATGCCAGTTTTTTTACGAAGATATTGGGTAAAACGTATCACTGCAATCATTAAAGAACGAAACGAATCAGCAAAACAACAACAAAAAGCTAATAAATCAAAAGCTTCAACAAAACGTCGTCGTTGATATTTATTAATATATGACGCAATCACAATTCATACAACGCTTAAAACAGCAGCCTAGGATGGGTATCAGCATTGATGATCTGACAAATCTATTAGGAACTCTAGGTGACACCATAAGACAGACCCTCGAGGAAATTCCATCACTTGGTAAAGCAATAGAACTACAATCCGGCGCATTTACAAAATCTAAAACAGCGTTATTAGACTTAAACAATGCAAATGCCAAGTATTTAACTGGGTTAGAAAGAGCTATAGCATTCAACCAAAGATCTGCAGAATCTTTTATGGCGATAAACAAAGAAGCATTGTTTTTTGAAAAGCGAAATGCATCGTTACAGAAAGGATTAAATTTAACCAGACAACAAACTGCTAAATTAGCTCAAGAATTTGCCAAAGCTGGCGAAGCACTAAGTGTTTCTTCCGAGCTAGTTAACAGTTATGGAGGCAACATTAAAAAATTAATTCCGTCGATGGACTTAGCTAGCAATGTTAACAGTACATTTTATCAAGGTTTATTAGCCGTACAAGACGTTATAACTACAAACATGGGTCTAAGTGCAGAACAAGCAGAAAATTATTCATTGTTTGCTGGTCAAGGTGGAGATAACGCAGCAATTGCCTTGAAAACAACCGCCAAGTTAAGTGCTCAATTAGACGCACAATACGGAATACAAGGAGCACAACAAGACATTGTAGAAGGTATATCAGAAGCTACTGCTACTACTGCTTTACAATACGGCCGAATTCCTGGCACGTTAGAATTAGCAGTATTAAAAAGTAAACAATTAGGATTGTCTCTTAATGATTTAGCATCTACAGGTAAAAATTTACTAGATATAGAATCAAGTATTGGACAAGAATTAGAATATCAATTGTTAAGTGGTCACAGATTAACAATAGAAGGAGGTAAAAGTTTAACCAATGAATATCGAATGGCAACTTTAAAGGGAGACGCAAATCGCCAAGCTGATATCATGAATAAACTGTTAACAGAAGAAGGCGAAACATTAGAAAATAACATGTTAGCTCGTCAACAAATGGCTTCTATGCTAGGAATGAGTGAAGATTCATTGTCAAAATCTTTGCAAAAGCAAAAATTAATCAATCAATTAGGTGAGCAAGGTAAGATTTTGTTTGCATTAGAGGGCGAAAAAGATTTTTTAACAACTGCTCAGGCCATGGCTGACTCTGGAGAAATAACACAAGAAGAATTGAAAGCAGTCACCAAGTTAGGAGATAAACGAAAAACAGAAGATATATTAGAAGAGCAATTGGGAGTGTTAGAAGATATTCGTTTAAACGACTTTTTGCAAACAAAGCAAGGCTCAGAATTAAGCAGTTTATTTGATACATTGGGAGAAGATTTTAAAGCATACAATAATGACTTATTTGATATTACTGCAGATATGGATAAAGCCCAAATTAGAGAACTTGGTGGTATACTGCAAAAGGCTACTGCAATAGGCGACGTAAAAAACATGAAAGACTTCTTGATAGATGCCAAAGCCGAAGTTACAGGTAAACCAAAAGAGGACTTCATGATTCGTAGTAGTGGAGAAGTTCTCAGCTTTACATCACAAGACGATGTAATAGGAGCTAAAAAAGACGGGCCGATTGATAAAATGTTAAATAGTTCTGGTGGCGGAGGTGGTTCATCTGTATTACACATAGACTATGATAAACTGGCATCGGCAATGACTAAAGTTAAATTAGAAGTAGCAGCAGATCCAGTAGCATATAGAGTATCAAAATAAAAGGATAAAATGAGTAACCCGACAACAGGAAACAACGCACAATTTACCAATCCTTTCAACATACTGCCTGATTTACAACCAGGTTCAAATCCAATATTGGGTGCAAGTTCACAATTTCGTAAACCATTTGACATACTACCAAATCCTAGTTTAATTAAATTTAATCCAACTATAGGAAATATTGATCCCACACGAGACTTTGACATACTGCCTAATTTAAAACCAGGCCTCAATCCTACTATAGGAAATATTGATCCAACGCAAAACTTTAGCACACTATTTAATCCTACATTAATTAAATTTAATCCAACTTACCGAAACGCACAACAATTTGCAAAACCTTTACAAATGGGTAGTTTTACTACATATGATATTGTAAACAATCCAAATTCAGAATCATTGCCATTTCCAACTCCATTTACAAAAACTCCTTTAATATCTACAAATGGTGAAGCATTGCCAAGTCAATATTTTACTAGTTGGTATTATAATCCATTTCAAAATTCACAATTTCGTTTTAATTTTACCGGGCAAAGCATTGCTTCTAATATTGCTAATGTAGGCCAAACACTTGGAGCCGCAGTTGGTGGAATATCTGATCTTGCTAGTTTAGCTAGTGCAGTATCATTAGTACCTAATTTTATATCTACAATTGGAGGCGGTAAATTTACCACACCATATGCCGCATTGCGTCTTGATCAATTAAATAACTCAACATCATTTTTAGGACTAGGCGGAGAAGAACCTGGCTTATTAGATTTTAGAAGTCGAATACCATCAAAACTAGTTAACCGAAATGACGGTTTAGCAACATCAAAACTTAGCCCAACAGCAGAACAATATGCAGAAGCAGCAAAATCTAAACAAGGAGCATATTCTACATTTAATTTACAATTAACATATGGATGGGGGTTACATGACGCACCTGGAGCAGATAGGAGTGATTTTACTGCAAGAACTGACGTAGCTACGAAATGGGATAATGAAACAAAACGATGGAAATCTTCAAAATTTGAAGATAGAGAGGTCAAATCACCGTTCCGGGGCGATAAAGTCAATGTTATTGATTTTCGTAAAGATCAAAAACTAACACAAGTATATAAATGGAAATCAGTAACAACTGGAGCAGATAGTCCAATTGGAGCTGTTACAGAAACTGACTTTACGCAAGATTTTATTAAATTTTATTTTACTGGTCCTAAATTGCAAAATGGAGGCCCTGTAGATGCAACGGATGATATATTAGTGTTTCGAGCAGCAATTACCAATTTAGGAGATAGTTTTAACGCAAACTGGACACCGGTACCGTTAATTGGTAGAGCAGATCCTAACTATCATTATACAGGGTATAGTCGAGATTTAAGTTTAGGATTTGATGTGTATGCTACAAGTCGAGATGAATTAAAATTTATTTGGAGAAAATTAAATGCACTTGCAGGATATACTGCTCCAGAATATCGTCCAGAAAATATTGCGTTAATTGCACCATGGATGCGCATTACAATTGGAGATTTATTTGTGCAACAACCAGTTGTTCTAAACAGTTTAAATTTTGATTATGGCACAGATACATCTTGGGAGATAAACATTGAAGACGACCCAGAAAATATGCAAGTTCCATTTAAGATTTCTGTTACCACACAGTTTAACATGATCATGGATCATATACCAGAAAAAGGTGGTAGATTCTTCACATTAGCTAAACAGTTTGATGATTTTGGTAAACCTAAACCAGGCAACGATAATTGGTTGAGTGATGCAAAAGACAATAGTAGACTACCAAGCGTTTCAGCAGAACCAGTAACAGATCAAGAATTTATCACACAACGTTAATTGCGGGTGATATAGAAGGATAATATGAGTAGATATACAACATCACAGACACTTAAACGAGTAGCAGAACAACGCAGAATATCCACGGTAATAGTACCGGTTATTCCATTGTCTGATCAAGACACATACATTAAAACTACTACTCCAGAACGTTTAGACAAGTTAGCTAATACATTTTATGATGATGCTACTCTTTGGTGGATAATTGCAGTTAGCAATGGTTTAGGTAAAGGATCATTGTATGTTCCAGAAAATACCACTATACGAATACCTCCAAGTGCTAACATACAACAAATTATAAAACAAGCAAATCAGGAAAGATGAGTCAAATATTTTATTCACAAGTTGATCCTAAGTTACAGGAAGAATTGAACGAACGAGCTATATCAGGTCGAAGGCGTACTAGTAAAGATATTGCGTTTATGACTGAAAAAATTGCTAACATTCAAATTGAAGCTTTTGCTCCAGCCCCAAGCGGAAGTAAACGAATTCATGGTGAATCGATATATAACGAAAAACCATTAGCACGACTTGGAGGCAAAGATGTTCGTTTTGGAAGATACACTCCATCTGGCCAGCTTGGATTCTTAAATTCTTCACAAGCAAAATATAAACGTACTGACGTAGTAATCAATGAAAATGCTGACGGAACACTTACTGCAATAAAAAATGATATACAACAAACAGACAACAGTCGCAGAATAGCACCATATATTAAAGTTGCTGATTTTAATATCGGTGATGGGTCAATGGGATTGTTGAATAAAGCAAACATGAGCCTTTCTATTCCGAATCCAGATAGAGATCTAGACGAATTTGAATCAGTTTGGCTGCGACCCGGTCGTTATGTTCAAATAACAGTGCAGCATCCTGAGTCAGCTACAATTAGCGAAGGCTTATTGTCAGACTTAGTTTTACCAGATGAAGACAAACTAAAAGAAATGTATCCCGAATGGACAGATCTTCAAGAGTTAAAAGACAAAATACGCAAAATGAATGAATATACATTTTCTGGATTAATAACTTCTTTTGATCTTTCATATGATGCCGATGCATCGGTTAGTGTTACATTGCAACTAACTGGTACTAGTGATATATATACCGATGTAACCATGTTTATGAATCCGGATAAGAAAAAAGAAAATAATTTTAAATCAAAATACGCAAAAATTTCAACAAGTGGATCATCTGAAGAATTACGAAACGTTAATACTACGCCATCAACTACTGGTTCAGAAGCTCGTGTTGAATTATATGAAACTCTGTCAGATGCAGTAGATTCAGTTAGAAATAATTATCTACAAACTATAAAAACTGGGCTTTCACCTTTACAGACTGTGTCATTATTAGCATATGGCAAAGCTGGTATTGCTCCATTTTTAACAAACTCTAACTTTAATGATCGATTTATAATGTTTGGTCGTCCATATTATGAAGATTTAGATCGACAATTTGTTGCTGAAACAAAAGAAGCAAGACCATATACGGCATCGGCAGCATATAAAATAGACCAATCTCCCGATCCAGAAGCAGGCAAATATAATGTAGGCGGCGCCCCGTTTAATGAAACGTTGTGGCTGGCCGATGTTGCTGAATTTGAATCCGGATCATTAGCAGATGTAAATCAATGGAATGCACGTGAAAATACTCGTATTGAAGAAGACATAAAACGACAAGAGCAACAATATGAAGACGAAGAAAAGTTATATGATGAGTTGATCAATGATAATCGATACATTACATTGGGAGCTTTAATAAAATTTTTAAATGACGAAATATTGTTTAAACAAGGAAACACAACTGGTGAAGGAGTTCTTTGCGATGATGTGCAAATTGAAAGCACATACTATGAACATTTACGATCTTTAGACCCAGAGTCCGTTTTCTTTTTACCTAAACAACCAGCTGGAAATTTACAGTCTGTTTTCAAAGAAGGTGGAATTAATTGGTATGGCAAAACGGGATATTATGCCGATGTCATTGACAATCAAACAGATTATTCAGAAACATTACAACAAGCTGGATTATATCGAGAATGGAAAGGGGTTATAGATAAAAATAGCTCGAGTCAGGGCACAATGTATCCTAGTCGTATTTTTATTAATTTAGAAAGTATAAAAAAAATTATCGATGATTTAAGTAATTTTAATGCTCGAAGATTTACATTTGGAGCTTTTATTGAGAAAATAACGGCACTATTAAGATCAGCAACTGGTGGAGCTCTTGAAATGACATTAACTCCACATCCAGATATTCCAAACGCTGTGTTATATGCTGACGCAGAAAGCATAAAACTAAAAGAAATAATACCATATAAAATACCAATGTTTGCTAACGATCCACGTGGAACTATAGTTAGAGATTTTCAATTCTCTGCAAAATTACCTAATAGCGTTAAAAATTTAAGTTATGTTTTAAATCAAGGAACAGATATATCTACTGAAAAAATTGCTCCATATATGAATTTTATGTTTAATGCTGATAATACAGATGCAATAAACACAATCATAAAAAATTATGAAACAACACATTTTAAAACTATTCTTGAATTACATCTAGCACAAGCAGCATACGGAGAAGAACCACAAGATTCTGACAGAAGAAAAGAACTTCGCAGTGCAACAGCAGAATACCTAAAATACCCTACACCAGACGTACGAAAGTCACAGCAATTAACTGCTCCAATATTTCCATTTGATGCATCATTTACAATTGACGGTATTAATGGCTTTAGATATGGAGACGTTTTAGAATTTCCTGGGCTTCCTAAAAAATACACTGTAAATACCGTGTTTAGCATTATTGGAATAAATCATACTGTTTCTTCAGACGGAGCATGGACCACAAAAGTAACTTGTATAATGAGACCTAATATATCATAACTATGGCAACAAGAAAAAAAATATATTATACCGCAGACGAAACAACAAATGATTTGTTTACAACAGGTCGACAATGGATGACAACAGATGAAAAGGAATATGTAGGCGGGTATCATCGATATTTAACAGGAGAAATATTTACTGAATCAAAATGGAACCCTAAACTATCTAAACCACTCGTTCCGTATCGAGAAAAAAATACTAATCCTAATGTTAGATTGTATAAAAAATTAAAACCTAAAGTTAAAACTAGATATAGAACACCAAATTCATTTACTCCTACTATAAACAATAATAATATTAACGCCGGCGTAATAACTAGATATTTTTATAAAAAGTATGACGTTAAAACTATTTTAGAAACTGATCAGAAAACATACAATCAAATACAAACTAATGTAGCTGATAATAAACTATACACTACTGTGATAATGAACTGGAAAATATCTGGAAATAAACAAGACGAATATAAAAATGGTGCTGTTGTTCCTGGCGTAATTTCTGTTAATACCAAACAAATTAAAGTAGCAGAAAAAAAGATGCCAGGGATTTCTACTTATTTAAATAATCCATTACAATACTACACTGATACAGACTTTATCAAACCCACAGACATAAACGGATTGGATTCGTAAAAATTATTTACTATTATATGTTATATGATAGTGGACTATGAATCTGATGTTACGACCTGCCTAAGCATAATAGCAGAAAACAAGACATTACTAGTTCCTATATACGCAAACCCAACCACGCATGAATCCCTGCAAGATGTATATTCTGTGTATGTTTATTGTGAAGACGGCAGCGAATGGTTGATACCAATACAGCATACAGAACAAATAAGGGGCTTCAAAGAATATCTTAAGGACTTTTTGCAACTAGATAATATATTTATCCATGACAAGAAGCGGTGGCTTCAAACGGGTGGAAACGATGCCGTATGGGATGTAAAGACTTTGTGGTGGTATACATATAACGAAGCATATGATGAGTCACATTATCCTACACCAGCTCATGATTTTTATTGGCGTCGACTCAAATCGTTACCGCAAGTAAATGCAGTAATACCAATGCAACAACATTTGGCTATGTGTCAGAAGATTAGACACTATGCATGGCCTATGATTGTCAATGCAAAACTTACTGATTCATATAAACAGTTCAATGAGTTGTATCCCAGAACATTTGCTGATATAGAACAAAATGGATTAGCAGTTAACGGCACTTTTCGAATGCCAGAACTAGTTAACGGCAATCGAGTATATTCCAGATACAACTATCATACCACAACGGGTCGACCAAGTAACGCATATGGTGGATTCAATTATGCGGCCATGAACAAAGAAGACGGAACTAGAGCAGCATTTGTAAGCAGACACACCGAAGGCGCTTTAGTTGAAATGGACTTTGATAGTTATCATGTTAGGCTGATTGCTAAACTTATTGGATACGATTTGCCTGCTACAAGTATACATGACTATTTGGGCCGGTTCTATTTTGGTGTTGAAGAATTAACACAACAACAAAGAGAAGAAAGTAAAAGCATAACGTTTCGACTTTTATATGGAGGCATAGACAAAGAGTTTTTAACTATTCCATTTTTTCAGCAAGTAAATGATTTTGTGTTTACGCTTTGGGCTACATGGAAACGCAGTGGTTGCATAAAAACTCCTATTATAGGCAGAAGCATTTGCAAAGACCAAGTTACCAACATGACGTCATATAAATTGTTTAACTATTATCTGCAGGCCACTGAAACGGAGGTGTCTGTTAAAAAATTAGCAGAACTACAAAAGTATTTGCGAGACTATGAAACATGTATAATATTGTATACATATGACTCCGTTCTATTTGATGTTCCTTTATCAGAAGCCAAAGGTTTATTGCCACAAATAAAAACTATCATGGAAATGGGTAATTTTCCGGTGAAATGTAAAGTTGGCGATATTTATGATAAAATGAGAACCATCACGTTATGAATATAGATTCTATAATTACAGAATGGACATACCGACTAGAAAAAGGTTATCCAGACTGCCCCGAAGATTACCAAGAGTTACGAAACGTATTACGAGAACAAACTGATTTATCTATTAACGAGCAAGATGCTATTGTGCGCAGAGCAATGGGATTAGAAGAACAAGATTTAATACAAGAAATCGTAGATTTAGAAACAATTGAAAATGAAAAATTAATAGAATATTTAACTAGTATTAATAAAATACAAAGCTTTGAGTTAGTGTTAAAATCATTACCAACAAGTCTTGATAACAATGTTATTGAATTTTTTAATAACTTGCCTGAATCCGAATTTGATAAATTTGGTAGATTATTACATAGTTTAGATCAAATTAATGAAAAATCTTTAAATCAAATAGATTATAAAAGTGGATTTAATAATGTATTATTTAATTTAATTAGTAGCGGTATTGGAAAAGGTGAATTTTTATTATCATGTATATTTAAAAATACTGCAATACAAGGTAAAGAAACGCCATATGATTTAGTACAAGCAGGCATACAATACGAAGTTAAAGACTATTCGAATCCTAAGTTTGCAAACTCAAAACCAATTAGAGTAGGTAAATCTGCAGTTGTTACGAATTTTGAATTTTGGGACGAATTGACAATGACACTAAAACGAATTAGTCAATTACAAGGTATTAAATCACCTAAATATGATTTTTCGAAATATTTTGATAAAAAATTTATAAAAATAATTGATCATTTACAATCTAGAAAAAATTACATCTTAACAGGTAATCTAAATAATAAAGATAAATTATATTTTGAACAATTTTATAAAGAAGCAAATGCTCTTAATTCTGATATACAAGGGTATACTAATGTTATTTTAAGAGGACCAAATGCGGCTCCTATAGAAATGTCAGTTGAACCAATTACAAAAACTTCAGATGGGACAATTTTAATAAAACCTATACAAGACGATAGTCAAACAATAACATATATAAATACAGAACTACGTCGTCTTAAATACGTACGAGACCCAATGGAATTTAATAATGATTTACAAAAAGCAGTAGATGAAATTGTTGGTAATATACAATATATTGTGTTTCGTCGTGATTATATTCGATTAACTAGTGATTTTCGTTATTCTAGAATCGAACAAGGGGCAGTTAGAATTGTTGAAAAATCAATAACACAAACGGATATGGATGAGGACTAAATAATTGAAAACACAACTACTATGCACATTTGCACATCAATCAGATTTAAACATTGTAACTGATTACATACAACAAAGTTACACTATACCAGAACAACGAATATTTGTGTTTTCCAATGCAGATCAACAAGATCAATTATATTGCACCTACAATGCAGACAGCACAACACGCAGAGGACAAAACACCATAAGCATACATCGTAAAAAAGAAACCAATACTTTGTATACAGTCAATGCTCTCAATGCAATTATACGACGCGTCAACAACGGAGTGCTAGATAAATCATATCAAGTAGATTGGTCACACTATCAAAATTCATTTATACTAACAGACGACGACAGTTACCGGGTTGTTGAATTAATATTTTTCAAGAAGATTTCTTGGTAATGTGATATTTATTATATATAATAGGATAATAATATGATTCGACTTAAAAATATATTAACAGAGCAGCATATGGATTTCGATTCAAGTATGAAGTCTAATGACTCTGAAGCACCACAAGACAAAGTAATTGATATAAAAGGATCAGAACCTTATTACACTGTAATTTACAGACATGAAGGAAAAAATTATAAAATCGAATTTGAAGATTATGAATTAATGGATCAAGTCGATGATTATGCTTGGTCGGGTGAACTTCTGGGTGTCGACCAAGAAGGAGGCGAATGGGCCGTAATGTGTCAAGCTGTAACATTAGGTGGTGGAGATTATGATTGGGAAGTAGATTGGGATACTGTACAGTATCAAGGAACCCCTAAACCAAAAACAGATAACAGAAACATTGATATAGATGAAAAAGAAGATTTAATTTTCGATCTATGGGATAAGATTATTGATAATGACAGACAAGGTATAGAAAAAGGAATTTCTGATAATGGAGTAAAATTTGACTTTGATACAAGTGTTGTAGACAAAGCTGAATTCAAAGAATTTAGAAAAGAATTAGAAACAATGCTTGGCCCATGGCGACATAAAGTATATCCTGGTTCTAAAGATCTTGTTGTAATAGAATTACTTGAAAACAAAATGCGACTTAAAGATTTAATACCAGAACAAATAAGAAATACACGTGATTATGATATCATGATTAATTATGTAGAATATGACACTAACTTTCGAAATAGCACTTTAACTTTTAAAGAAGAATTAACATTAGAGCCATACATTGTTGAAGAAATTATCGAGCAAATCAACGACGAAGTTGAAAGCGAAAACATAAAAAATCCGGAAACGGGTGAATATCAGTATGATATAACCAGAATACTAGACGGTAATATTAAATTTGATTGTTATATCGATACTGAATCAGGACAAATTGATTTAACTGTAACCTATAGTGATGAAGGAATGCTTGAAGATGTTGATATTAATGATCAAGTCATAGCAGACAAATACGGAATCACAGAAATGGATATAGCTGAAAGATTATAAAAAAACATAACATGAAACTAAAACAACTACTTGAAGGATATGCATGGGAACGTAAAGCAGATGGCTCTTTGCCGACTCTTGCGGATTCTACAGCAAAACATCAATCCAATTTAAAAGAACAAGGTGACTCAGAGTCTGATCCAGATGATAAGTTTACCAAAATGGATGCAAATCCAACGGGCGAACAATTGGCTGAAGACATTTATGATGCAATTAACAATATCAATGACTCAATGAGTTATCAAGATCTTGCGTTTGCTGTTGCTAGGGTGCTTGAAGACAGTTATGGAACACATAATTATGATCGTTTTATTTCAGAATTAAAGAGCAACTTAGACAAAATGCGTGACTAAAAAAACAATAAAAAAATTAAACAATTACTTGGACTTAACGATTTAATTATCTAATATATAATTAATAAATAAACATAAATTAATAACTTAACAAAGGAGTACTTAAATGGGACTTAACTTAGACGCCATCAAGGCAAAACTTAACCAATTAAACAAAACCGACGATCGTCGTAACAACCTATGGAAGC
>Ga0208767_1000172_pt1 | contig 46893 bp, 53 predicted proteins | sample VirMetDEL_Mar_21_FD_184514 | JGI IMG/M metagenome (GOLD analysis project Ga0208767, IMG submission 184514) | Aqueous microbial communities from the Delaware River and Bay under freshwater to marine salinity gradient to study organic matter... | ecosystem: Environmental > Aquatic > Marine >...
TTATTACACAAATGTTAAAAAATCCTAAAGAGATTAACTTAGGATATGGTGAGCCATACAGAAACTTTATTTACATTGATGATTTATTAGATGCATGGGAAACTGTTATTACAAATCCAGAACAATGTGCTGGGGAAATATTTTGTATAGGCCCTGACAATGCAATTAAAATTAAAGATTATGTAAAACTTATTGCAAATAAAATAGGTTGGGACGGCCATGTAAATTGGAACACAAAACCACCACGCCCTGGTGAAATATTTTTACTAAACAGTACAAATCATAAAATTACAAGCAGACTAGGATGGTTTCCTAAAGTTGGTCTCAGTGAAGGCTTAGATAGAACTATTGCTGTTTGGAAAAATATTCTAGAAAACCAATTACCTTATAATCAAGACAAAAGATTTTCAAAAGGCAAATAATTTTCCTTGACAAATAAATAAATCTTTGTTAGACTTATTGTTTTAGGAGAATTGTGAACTATGGATACATACATTTTATTTCTACTTTTTATTCTAGCAAACAGTTATTTTATGTTTAAGGCAGGTGAAAAAGCAGGAAAATTTACTGGAATGATAAGTATTACTCAGTTCTTTAAGCAAAAAAGTGTGCTTAAAGATAAAAAAGATATAATAGGGTTCAATAATTGGCCTGAGCCAATTAAAATAATGTACGAAGTACCGGACCCAAGTTTATTTAGAGATTAATACACACATGCCCAGAAAGAAGCAACAGAGAAGTATTTACGTTACCAAAGAACCTGACTGGCAAACATTCAGGGCTCTTACAGACATAAAAGAACAAGAAGAAGCATTTCATAAATGTGAATATTTTGTTAGAACAGAAATACCTAAAAAGAAATTAGTTGCTTCTGTTAGAAATTGGGTTAAAGATAAGTCAGGGTGGACTAAAGAAGAGCAAAAGTTTGTTTTAGCAAATCCAGATTGGGCCTTTAGTGCTACAGGAATCTCTACATTTATTGAATATAAATTAGGTTATATTCCTGAAAACACTTTAAACCATTTACATAAAAGAAAAGAGGAATGGTTAGAACGTGGTAAAGGTGTAATTGCCGAAAAGAAAGAAAAAGCACAACAAACTAGCAAAAAAGTCATTAGCATTCAGGAAAGAATGAAAATGCAGGTGGAAAGTTTATGTGCTGATTGGGAATATAAATTAGATTGTTTAGTTGAAGGGGAATTAACATTAAAGGATTTTGAACCATATAAAGATATTATATCATACAGACCAGAGATAAAGGCCGCCCATGCCAAACTCATAAAAGAAGATTTTGAGCCAGCATACCAAGAAGCATTAGAGGTTAAAGAATGGAGTGATCCTGATATTAAAGAAGGGTATTCACACTTTTCCGCCAAGCAACGTAAAGAGTATCTAGAATTTTTTGAAAAGATTAATACAGCATGTGATACTACTATTCAAACAAAGGTTACTACAAGAAAAGCTCGTAAGCCTAAAGCAAGAAGCAAAGATGCAATTATAAAAAAATTAAAGTATCAGATTAATGATAGTGAATTAGGCATAGCAAGTATACATCCTACAGACATTGTGAATGCAAATGAAATTTGGGTGTACAATACAAAGACTAGAAAACTAGGAGTTTATCATGCTATTAATAAAGACCCTAAAAATTTAGCAAGACCTGGTTCAGGACTAATGGTGAAAGGTACAACTATACAAGACTTTGATGAAGAATTAAGTGTGCAAAAAACATTGCGTAAACCCAAAGAGCAAATAAGTAATTGGACAGGAAAAGCGAAGACTAAGTTTGCAAAAGCATTTGACGAGCTTACTACAACAGGTATTAAAATGAATGGTAGAATTAACGATTCCACAATCATTCTAAAGGCATTTTAATTTAAAAACAGATAAATAGTAGTATGCCAAAAGATCAGATAGGATACAAAAGTCGAGAAGAACTCATTTCTGAAATGCAACTTCGTCTTGGTGACGGAATGGTTGATGTTGAATTAGACAGAGAACATTATGATGTTGCTATAGACAAGGCTATTGCTATCTACAGACAGTTAAGTGCTGGTAGTGTGGAAGAAAGTATTATATTTTTCCAAACAAAAGACGGTGTTACAGAGTACACTTTACCAGATGAAGTAATGGAAGTAAGACGTCTCTATAGAAGAGGTATTGGTACTAACAGTGGTGGCGGCACTAACTTTGATCCTTTTGATGTAGCATTTAATAATATGTATATGTTACAGGCAGGACAAATTGGCGGACTTGCTGTTTTTGATGCCTTTGCACAATACAAAGAAACTATTGGAAGAATTTTTGGTAGCGAATACAATTTTATCTGGAATAGAAACACCAAACAACTTAAAATTTTGCGTAATGTAAGGCATGAAGAAGATATTGCAGTAGGTGTTTATAACTTTATTCCAGAAACAATTCTTTTAACTGATGTGTATGCTAGTAATTGGTTAGGTTCGTATGCATTAGCACAATCTAAATACATGTTAGGTGAAGCCAGAAGCAAATATGCTAGTGGATTACCTGGTGCCGGTGGTGCTATTCAGTTGAATGGTGAAACATTAAAGAGCGAAGCACAAAATGAGATACAAATGCTCAAAGATAGTATTCATAATATGGAAGAAGGTAATATTCCGTTAAACTTTATAATAGGATAACATGATAATAGGCATTTGTGGTTTTATAGGCAGTGGCAAGGATACAGTTGCTAATATGTTTGTAGAACATGGATGTGTACATGACAGTTTTGCCGCTCCCCTAAAAGATGTTTGTTCCAGTATATTTGGATGGCCTAGAGAAATGTTGGAAGGCGATACTGTGGAAAGCAGAGACTTCAGAGAAATGCCTGATATGTTTTGGAGCAGAAAATTAGGCGTACCAAATTTTACCCCTAGATTAGCATTACAACTTATGGGCACGGAAGTTCTTAGAACCCATTTTGATCAGGATATTTGGCTTAACAGTTTAGAATACAGAATGAGAAAACTAACAGAAAACTCTCCATGTGTGGTTGTAAGCGATGCCAGATTCAGAAACGAATTAGATCTTATACGAAAAATGGGCGGTACTATTATTTGGGTACAACGTGGAGAGTTACCTGAATGGTATGAAACAGCAAGTCAGGCCCACGAAAACGTTGTCTCCCACAAGATTATGACTACTAAGTATAGAGATGTACATGAAAGCGAATGGAACTGGGCAGGTTACCCAGTTGATTACATTATTAATAATAATGGCACCCTCGAAGATCTAGCCAAGCAAGTAGAAGAAATACGAAACTGGAAAACAGGCGAATTTAAAGAACATTTAAAAATAGTATAATACGCCCTAATACGTCTTAATTTTCTAAAATACCCTAAAATACTAAGAAAAGATAAATACATTTAAGTAATTTATAAATTTATCTTAATTAGGAGAAAATTATGGCAACATTAGTTTCACCTGGAGTTAGTGTTAGTGTATCAGACGAAAGTTTTTACTCTCCGGCTGGTGCAGGTTCAGTACCTCTTATAGTTATTGCAACTGCTCAAGACAAGAGTAGTCCAGATGGCTCAGGTACAGCACAATATACAACTTCAGCAACCGCTGATAAACTTTACAGAATTTCAAGTCAGAGAGAACTATTACAAAATTATGGTAACCCTGTCTTTAAATCAAGTGGAGGAACTCAGTTACACGGTAACGAACAAAACGAATTCGGGTTGTTAGCCGCTTACAGTTTTCTTGGTGTAGCCAATAGTGCATACGTTTTAAGAGCAAATGTTGATTTAGGAGCCTTGACAGCAAGTGCTTCTGCCCCAACAAGTGCTCCAGCAAATGGATCATATTGGTTAGATACAGCAAGTTCTGTAATTGGTATTAAAAAATATGATGGTTCATCATATGTATTGCAAACAGTTAAGGTTCCTGCTTCAACAGATTTAGCATCTGATGGCACACCTAAAACAGGTTTCGGTACATTAAATGACTTTGCAGTTGTTTATTATGATGTATCAGGAAATACACTTGCAACCTTTAAAGTATATGAAAAAACAAGCTCAAGTGCATGGAATCTAATAGGTTCTACAGGATGGTCAACAGCAAAAAGTTCAGCAGACTTCCAAATTGGGACAAACGCAAACTTACCAGTCACAAGAGCTGGTGGTGGTGCATTAGTATCTGGAGATATTTTCTTACAGTTAAATGCCCTTAATAATGGTAGTAGTTGGTCTTTAAAACTTTATAATAGTTCAACAGCACAATTTACAGTTCAAACTGTTGAAAGTTCTGTTAATAGTGCAGGTGCATTTAGTCCTGCAAGACATGGTGCAAATCCTGAGGTCGGAGATATTTACTTTGATGTTTCAGGGGATGGAGCCAATGAAGCAGATGGAACAGCATCTTTCAAACCTAAAAGACATAACGGTAAATCAACTGTTGAATTTGAAAGTACAGCCGCACTTGCTGACACAGATATTTCATTAACTGGTCACAGTGGCAAAGTAAGTATTTCATTAAGAGTTAATAGTGGATCAAACGTTGATGTCACATTTAGTACTGATGGTGATGCAGATGGAAACGCAAGTGTTGATGATATGGTACAAGATATCAATACAGCATTAGCGGCTTCAAACAGTAGTTTAACTTTTGCAAACACAGTTGTTGCTTCAAACAACTCAGGAAAAATTAAGTTTGTTAATAGTGCAGGTACTGACGTTTTAGTTATAGACGGAAACGTATCAGGATTTAGTGCTTCTAACTTAAATCTTTCCAGTGCAAATGCTTACAGCAACTTTGAAGCATTAAGTTTCACTGCAAAAGCAACTGCTATTACAGGTACATTAGCAGACGGTACATTATGGTACGATAGTTCAGTAAGTACTGAAAAAGTTGATTTACTTTACAATGATGCTACAACTGGATGGGAACCTTACACAGGTGACGTTCAGGTCAAAGGTTCAGCACCAACTCTACAATCTGATGGCGTAAGTTCATTAGTAGATGGAGATATTTGGGTTGACGGAAGTGACTTAGAAAATTATCCAGTAATTTACAAAAGAGCCTCTAGTGATTGGGTGTTAGTTGATAACACAGACCAAGTATCACCAGATGGTATACTTTTTGCAGATTTTAGAAACTCTAGTTTAAGTAATACCTTAATAACAGCCGCTCCTACTTCAACAATTTATCCAGCAAACATGCTAGGATGGAACAAATTGTTAAGTGGTGGTAATGTCAAGAAATATGACTCCACAACAGGTTTATGGACAGATGAGTCAGGTAATAAATCAGACGGTTCACCATACATGTTGAGAAAGGCTCAGAGAGCAGTTATTGTTAAGTCAATGCAGGCCGCCGTTACAGCCAACCAAGATATTAGAAATGAAACAAACAGATTTAATATCATGGCAGTACCAGGGTATCCTGAACTTGCAGACGAAATGATTAATTTAGGTGTTGACAGAAAGAATACTGTTTTCAGTATTATTGATTCACCATTTAGATTGGCTTCAGATGCAACAAGTACTAAAAATTGGGCAACAAACTCAAACAACGCAGGTGAAAATGGAGAAGATGGTCTAGTATCAAGTGATCCATACGCCGCAGTTTACTATCCTTCAGGACTTTCAACAAACCTTGATGGTTCAAGTGTTATGGTTCCTGCCTCACATATGGCATTGAGAACATTAGCATTTAATGACCAAGTGGCTTTCCCTTGGTTTGCACCAGCAGGTTTCCAAAGAGGATTAGTGAACAATGCAACTAGTGTAGGTTATTTAGACTCTGCAAGTAGTGAGTATGTTCCAGTTGCTTTAAGTGAAGGACAAAGAGATAATCTTTACATTAACAAAGTAAACCCAATTGGTAACTTCCCAGGTAGAGGATTAGCAGTATTTGGACAAAAAACTCTAAACCCTGTATCAAGTGCATTGGATAGAATTAACGTGTCTAGATTAGTTGTTTACCTACGTGAGCAATTAGATGACGCAGTTAAACCATTCTTGTTTGAACCTAATGATGAAGTAACAAGAGCAAACGCAAAATCAGTAGTTGATAGACTACTTGGCGAACTTGTTGCTCAAAGAGGACTATTTGACTTTATCACAGTTTGTGATAGTTCAAATAATACACCAGCAAGAATTGATAGAAATGAGCTACACATTGACGTCGCTATACAGCCAGTCAAAGCAGTTGAATTCATTTACATACCTATCAGAATCCAAAATACTTTGGGACAAACTGGTTAATCTAGTAATTTAACTATAAAAGGGCGGTTTTTCCGCCCTTTTTTATGGGTATCTATTAAAACTATAGTTAATTTATTTTATCAAGATCAGATAAATATTCGTATAATTAAAGTAATAACTTTAATATATAATTAGTTCTAGGAGAACAACATGGCAGTAGATAGTGCAACAACAGAAACCAAAAGTAAATTTGGTGTACCCTTAACCGGTAATACTGGTTCTGGGGTATTAATGCCCAAACTTAAATATAGATTCCGTGTGAGTTTACTGAGCAATTTTGGTGATAGTGCTGAAACAAAAGTTTTAACACAGAACGTTCAGAACGTTACAAGGCCAAAAATCAGTTATGAAGAGCAAATAATTGATAGTTACAACTCAAGAGTTTATGTTCAAGGCAAACATTCATGGGAACAAATTACTTTAACTGTTAGGGACGATATCCAAAACCAAGTAACTAAACTTGTTGGAGCACAGGTTCAAAGACAATTAAACCATTTCCAACAATCAGCACCTGCTTCAGGTAGTGACTACAAATTTGATTGTCAAATAGAAGTATTAGACGGTGTAAATGCCGGTGCTAGTGAAGTTTGGTTCCTTGAAGGTTGTTTTTTAACACAGGTTGACTATAGTGATTCCGATTATGCGGCAAGTGATCCAGTACAAGTCATTATGACTATTAGATACGATAACGCAGTACACTTCGAAGGCGACAACGATGTGAACGGAAGAATAGTTGGCGGAGATCCATTCCCAGAAACAGTAGGTATAGGCAATACTACACTAGGGTAAGCCCAGTAGGAGTGCTTAATGCAGTTTCTTAAATTCGGTGGCGGGCGAAAGTTCTATGCAAAGGACTTTCGCAACGCCTATCATTTCAGACCAGATGTCGCTCCACCGCGACAAAAGTTCCAAGGGTATATAAATTTTGTGCCTAACAGAGCTCTTCTGAGTTCCTTTTTAGGATTAGAGGATAGTTTAAATTTAAGAACTAGACTAAGTTCATTAATTAGAACAGCTCAATTACCTGAAGTAACTATAAATACAGAAATAAAAAATTCTTATAATAAAAAACGTATAATTACAACTGGTAGGGAATATGCTCCTATAAATTTAACATTGTTTGATACCATTCAAAATGAATGGCTTACAATGTTAATGAAATATTTTACTTATAATTTTAGAGATTCTACAGGCAAAATGACCTCAGGATCTTCTATAGAAAATAAAAGAGATTTAGATTTTGAATTAAATCAAGATAGTCTAATAGCATATAATAGTGAAACTAAACATGGTCAAGACAGTAGCAAAAAAGGATATGACAGTGATGCTTTTGGATATTCTCCAAGTTACCACAAAAACTTTTTTGAAAGAATAGATATCATTCTATACCATGGAAATAAAGGTGTACAATATACATTAGTAAATCCAGTAATTACTACAATAAATTTTGGTGATATAGATTATTCAGATAGTGGATTTAAAGATTTTAATTTAAGTCTTCAATATGAATACTTTACAGTAGTTGATGAATTAAACTTTAATTTAGGTGATGCTGATTTGGCCAGATTTGAAAGAATGGAAGGTGTAAAACTTCCAGGCTCTAGAAATGCAAAACCTCCAGTAGCACTTGAAAAATCTACCAGTATAGAACCTATAATGGAAAGAAAAAGGGCAAGCCAAGTATTTACTCAATTTGGAGAGGAAGACCCTGTAAAACCAGAAGTACAAAAATATTACAGTAAAGAATACGAAACTCAAGATGGTGGACCAGGATCATTTTTAGATAGTATTGGTGACTTTTTAGATGACAATCCTTTTGGAAGAATTTTAGACAAAGGTTTAAGTGCCGCAATACACGGTACTGATGTAAAAGATGCTTTGTTAGGTGGTATAACAAATGAGGTAGTTCAAGGTATCACAAATCCAAATGATGATACTATATTTGGTCCTGATGCAAACTTTCAATATGACATTGGTGGTGCTATTACAGACGGAATTAATAGTGCGGCTACAGGATTAGGTTGGAGACCTGATACAGGAAGTGACGGTGAAGGTGACGGAGGTACATAATGAGTAGTCAAAATTTATATGAAACATTTGGTAATAGCAAAGAATATAAAGTATTAAATGAAGTACTAACTATATTTTTAGAAAACTCTACAGTTGATTTCCCATTGCCTCAAGCATCTGCAGAAATTTTAGGCAATTTAAATCCTGAAGATGTAGAAGAAAGAATTAATGGTCCATTATTAGAACAAATTAAATTAAGACTAAAAAGTTCAGGTTTTTCAGATGCAAATGCAAATGCTTTAAGTTTTGTATTATTAAAAGTTTCAGAGCAACAAGGTATTCATCCTTTTGAGTTTTTTGAACTTTCAACAAATACCCTTAAGATAACTAAAGATGCCTATGATGCCATAAATGCATTAAGGCCTGTAGGCAACAGAGTAAATTTAGTTGTACCATTAAAAAATTCTAAGAGCACAGTTAGTAAATTAATAAAGGCATAAATTATGAAAAAATTTATGCAAGGCAAATACCTAGTCCAGGAAAGTGCAAAATACGTTGGTTCTAAGGAGCCTACTTACAGAAGTAGTTGGGAGTTAGCATTTATGCGAATGTGTGATACACATCCTAACATCACTAAATGGGCAAGTGAAAATGTCAAAATACCATATAGAAGTCCTTTAGACGGAAAATATCATAATTATGTTCCTGACTTTATGATACAATATACAGATCGAGACGGGCATAATCATGTAGAACTTATAGAGATTAAACCTAGCACTCAAACTACTCTTAGAAACGCAAGAAGCAAAGGAGACGCAATTCAAACCGCCGTAAATGCCGCTAAATGGGTTGCGGCACAAGAATGGTGTAAACGCAAAGGCATACGTTTTAAAGTCATAAATGAAGATCAAATTTTTAGGAATAACAAATCACGTAAGCCTAAACAACGAGTAGCTCGTAAACGCAAGTAATAAATACTGATATGACTAAAAAACTAGAAGAAGAGTTTAATCTACCCCCTATTGAAGAGGTTACAAAAACCGAAGCCACTATTGTGGAGACAGAAGCAGAGATAGAAGAAACTCAGAACGCATTAAGTGTTAGTGAAAAAATAAATGCCGCTTTTAAAGAAATCAAAGGTTTAGAAGATCACGAAGGTGAAATGAATGACATAGCCAAAAAGGCTATAGAAAGTTATGAACAACTTATGCAATTAGGCATGAATGTAAGTGACATGGCGGCTGGTAAAGTATTTGCAGAAGCAAGTAATATGCTTAAAATAGCCTTAGATGCCAGTGACGCCAAAACAAAAGCAAAGTTACAACAAATAGATTTAATGCTTAAGAAAGCAAGAATAGATAAGTTTGATAATAAGGGTAGTGAAACAGAAGCCGTTCAAGCAACAGTATTTGATAGAAACGATCTTTTAAGAATAATTAAAGATGAAAATGTAAAAAATGATAAATAACATTATATAGAATTTGGAGTTTCTAATGGAATTAAAGCAATACATAGCAGAAGCATTTAGCAAAGAATACGGATACAGAATTAAAGTTGCCGCAGATTGTGGTGATGATCATATGGATATTTTAGAAAAATGTCTTGCTAAGTATAATTTTGTTAGTGCTACACCTTTTAAAAGAACTCCAATTCAAGAAAATCCATTAGAATTTAGCCGAATTAAAGGCGTACAATTTACATCAGAAGTTTGCAGTTCAGATATTATACTAAAATATCCTGTAAACGAAAGAATTCTTGAAGTTTGGTTAGCAGTTAATATGGGACTTGATCATGAAAGAGTTATATGCTATGGTGTTAAAGAACCAAGAAGACTTGAAGCAGATATTCAGGCAGAAAGGGTAGCAAATGATGTAGATAGAAATGTTGACATAGATCCTGAAAATATTGATTTACATGATGGTGCTGAAGCATTTGAGCATTATGAAATGGAAAATCAAGACATGGATTTTTCAGAAGCAATGTTTGGTGAAGAATACAACAAAAAATTCTTAGATGAACTTGCTAAAATTAAAGCAGAAAAAGGTGCTGACTATTTTAGAAATTATCCTAGCAAAGATGAACTAATGGGTGATAACCTTGCTCCAACATATGATGATCTTACTAAAGGTGTTAATATGGGTAAGGGTGCTGAAAGTTCTAAAGAAGTTTCTAGAGTATCTCAATCCAGAGGTGCTGGAGGATTAGTTTAATGAAATTAGACGAACTACAAACATTTCAAGGCGGAGAAAGATCTGCATTAAGACAATGGTTGAATGCATCAGGAATGAATCCTAGTCAAATAGAAATGCTTTTTAGATTGTTTAATAAAAAGAATCAAGGACAAGGTGCTTCTGCTCAAGAATTACAAACATTAGATACTATAGAAGAATTACTTCATAATTTAGCATCTCAAGGAATATCAGGACTTAAAAGAACAGATCAAATTGCTAAACAAGGTCAAAGTAAAAGAGACAAAAAAGAAAAACCAATAACAAAATCTAGTAATAGTTTAGATGGTGTAGATATGCCATTAGCCGCAAGTAAAGATTATGATGCTGATCCTATAAATGAAGCAGAATGCGGATGTTGTGGTAATAACCCATGTGATTGTCCAAAAGATTGTGATGGTTGCAGAGGTAAAGTTGATGAAAGTTTAGGTTATGCTATGCCTGGACAAGACGAAGATAAAGAAACTGTAACATATACCAAAACTAAAAAACAAGGTGATTCCAGTGTTACTGTTAGTGCAAATGCTGACAGTATGGATGAACTACATGATATTTTAAGACTTGCAGGTATTACACTTCCAAAATCAGATGAACCAAAGCATGATGAACCAGAGCATGACGAACCAGAGCATGATCATGAAGAGCCAGAAGCAGAAGTATGTGGTGATTGTGGTCAAGCAGATTGCGGATGTGATGATCAAGAACCTGAAGAAATAGTAGTAAAAGGCTTACCTCAGGACGATAAACCTAATTATAGTACTGATAAAGAAGTTCTTATAAACTATTTAAAAGATAAACTAACTAAATCAGTAGGTTAATCTTTTTTAAAGATATTCCCCTTAAATTCCTTATAAATACTTATTATGGCAAGAGGAACAGCAGATACCAGTCTGGTTAAACAAGGTTATAGTAAAACATCATATACACCAGACACTATAGAAGATTTCAAAAATTGCGCCAATCCGGCGACAGGTCCTCTGTATTTTATGGAACATCACGTAAAAATACAACATCCTACAAAAGGTGGTATAGACTTCGAACCTTTTAGTTACCAGTTAGATCTAATAGAAAATTATAATAATCACAGATACAGTATAAACATGCTGGGCAGACAGATGGGTAAAACTACTGTGGCGGCAGGTTATTTGTTGTGGTATGCTATGTTTAGACCCGACAGCACAATACTAGTTGCGGCTCACAAACAAGCAGGTGCTCAGGAAATTATGCAACGTATTAGATATGCATACGAAAGTGTGCCTGATCATATCAGAGCAGGTGTGACAGAGTACAATAAAGGTAGTATTAGTTTTGATAATGGTAGCAGAATTGTTGCCGCCACAACAACAGAAAATACTGGTAGGGGTATGTCGCTTACTCTAGTGTACTTAGATGAGTTTGCTTTTGTGCCTCAACGTATTGCATCTGAATTTTGGACAGCACTATCCCCCACCTTAGCAACAGGTGGTAAATGTATAATTACTAGCACACCTAACAGTGATGAAGATACCTTTGCTATGATTTGGCAACAAGCAAATAAATTGTTTGATGAACACGGTAATGAACAGGAAGTAGGCATAAATGGGTTTAAACCATTACTGGCAAAATGGGACGAACATCCTGACAGAGACGCCACATGGGCAACTGAAGAACGTGGCAGAATAGGTGAAGAAAGATTTAAACGTGAACACGAATGTGAATTTGTTATATATGATGAAACACTTATAGATCCCCTTAAACTTTTGGAAATGAAAGGCGTAGATCCTGTATTGCGTAGCGGTCAAGTTCGTTGGTATAAACATCCTACACCTGATTTTACTTATGTGGTAAGTTTAGATCCAAGTACCGGTACAGGTGGTGATAATGCGGCCATACAAATTTTAGAAGTACCTAGTATGACTCAGGTGGGAGAATGGTGTCATAATAAAACTCCTATAGAAGGACAAATGAGAGTAGTTATGGAAATCCTTCATTACATTAGAGAGCAAACAAATGGTGCTATGACATACTGGACTGTTGAAAATAATGCTATAGGTGAAGCGGCTCTTGTTGTAATTAGAGACACAGGTGAGGAAAACTTTCCAGGTGAAATGTTACATGAGCCTAAAAAAATACAGGGTAAAAAAGGAAGAAGAGGTTATCACACTACACATAAAAGCAAAATTGAATCCTGTCTGACATTAAAAAGACTTATAGAGCAAGATAAACTATTTTTAAAAAGTAAACCTATTGTAAGTGAATTAAAAAACTTTGTATCTAATGCTAATTCATTCAAAGCAAAACCAGGTCAAACAGATGACTTAGTAATGAGTATGGTGTTAGCCTTGCGTATGGTTGATTACATAAGTACATTTGAAGACGATGTTTACAATGCTGTAAGCAGTGGACTGGGTTGGAATAGTTTTGATGATGAAGATGGTGATGATTATGATCAACCTCTTCCTGTTATATAATGTCTATTGTAAATGTAAATTTAAATACATATCCAAAAAAATTTTTTAACTATAAAGGAAATGTTTACGAGCACTTTAATGGATATTCAGAAGAAAATATTTTAAAAACCATTAAGTTAGGAATTTATGAAAAAGTCTTTCCAGTACCACATAAAACTATATACCCTGTAAGTGATATAATATCACATTTTAAAAGTAATGATAAAAACCTTTTTGCATATCATATATTTGTTGCACCAGGAATTTTTACTGACGTTTTATCAGATACAGATTCTTTTGAAATACCACAAGATGTATTAGATGCTTCCCACAATAATAAAGTTTTGATAATTTTAGATAGTTTTATAGAACACACCAGTATTAAAAAAGATAGTACATTACATAAAGTGTTACAAAACACAATTAAAAAGTACAAATTAAAAACAGAGAATATTTGTTCTGTAGTTAATACATTTAATACAAAAAGTATTTTAGGCATAGACGTAATTACTAGAAATATTCCGGTTGCTGTAGAGCCTTTGTATGAAACAGATGATATTAAAATACAGGAAAATATTAAAACATTAATGGCTCCAATACAGAGGCCTTACAAATGTATGGCACTTTTAAGAAAGCCAAGACGTAGTAGGTGTCAATTTGCAGAGTTTATATATCAAAATAATTTATTACAAGAAAATTTAATTTCCTTTAATAGCACAAAAGAGAAAGTAGAGCAGTATAATCCTAATATAGATTTTAAATTTAAACACTCTTTACCCTGGCAAAATAAAGTTGAAGAATTTGAAAATAATAAAGTAGCATCAGTGAATCATTTATTAAAGTTATTTCATAACAATAAATTATATAATAAAGCCTATTGTGAATTTATATTTGAAACAGAATTAGATTCTCCTTCAGGTGAGGTAATTTTTACAGAAAAATTAAACAAACCATTTAAATATTTGTATCCATTTATATTTTTTGGTGAGCCAAACAGTTTGGAAATTTTGCATGATTTAGGATTTAAAACTTTTGATAAATGGTGGGACGAAAGTTATGATAAAATAATAGATTCTGATGAAAGAATAGTCTATATTAACAATCTTTTTAAAGATCTTTCAGGTTGGAGCCATAAAAAATGGAGTAATACTCTAGTAGAAATGAAAGACATATTATTACATAATCATAATTTGTATTTTAAAATACATAATAATCATTTATGCTATTCGGAACTGTCTGCTTATGTGGACCAATTTGTAGCAAAGAACGATAAATAGTTGTATGGCAGTAAATTACGAAATAGTATCGGAAAAACTTTTTAATATACTCAAAGGATTTGGGTATAGTGTTAAAAGTTATAATAAAGAAGGTGATTTAGTTTTAAATCCTCAAGAAGCAACACGTTTTGCTGTTCAAGAGCCTAATCTTTTAGCAAGATTAGACTTGGCAGAAAAAACTATCATGTTAGCAACAAGTGAAGATTTATCAGAAGAACCTGTTCGAGCTATGATAAAAGATTTAGCCCAAGATTATTTAATGAGTTTTGATTATAAAATTTTTAATAAAAAAATCAAACCCAAAGGCGAAGAAATGAACGTCAAAAAAAGTGCGGAGAAAGACATGGCAGATGTAATGGAAGCCAGTTTTAACAAACTTACAGGTTCATCTAAATCCAGTTATCAGGGAATAGATGAAGTTAAAATTGTGTTAAGACATAAAAAGGCTATAGACGAAGAAAAACGTGGTGCTAGAAGTAGAGATATCCATAGTATATATATTAAACGTGGTCAGGAAATGTTTAAATTACCTGAAAATAATTTAGCGATGGCAAGAGCTATGGCTAGGCATATACACAATGGTGGTGAAACTTTTGACACAGTAGGACAAACTATTACAGAAATGGCTAAAGATTACAGACAACTCCGTGAGTTTGTGAGATATGTTAGAAATTCTAAATTAGTAAATGAAGATAATCAAGAGTTTGTTGAACTGGCTGTGGAAAATATCCAGGAAATACAAAGTTATTTCAAAAGATTACAAGGTGTAAAAAGTTATGCCAACGCAGTTGAAAGTTTAAATGATTATAATTCTGTAGAAGTTCTTACAGACGATATAGATATTGAAAGTAAATTTACAGAAACACATTTTGATGACAAAGTTGCTAATGTGACTAATAACTTAAAAAATTTAATCAGCAGAAAGAAAAGTTTTGAAAGTTATATAACAAAAGCAGTAGAGTCAGAAAATTTTGCTGAACTAAAAGACAGGTTAACAGAAACAGATATTATGGATTTCGAAAATCCTCATGCTAGACTTGGACATCAGGTAAGTATGTTAAGCCAAACAGCAAAAGATGATAGACTATCAAATTATTTACAAAATTTGAGCAGTAAACTTAGTGCAGGTAGTGGACTTAATCAGTTTGAATACGGTACTATTAAAAGTTGTTTATTGAGTGCTAATAACAATTCATATACAAAATCAGCACCTATGGATGTTGCAGAAGCATATGAAGTGTTTATAAGCCAATTTGCAGAGTAAAATCAGCATTTAAAGATAAATAAATTTGTTGGCCAGAAATGGCCAATAGTTGTAAAAAAGTACTTGACTTTTTTGCATCAAGGCATTATAATAATAAAACAGTTGTACCCTAAACACAGAAGGTATGACAAACATGGCAAATATAGGAGAAACATCATGGCCTCATTAGCAGAAATAAGAGCAAAACTACAATCTATGGAATCCAAATCCAGCGGTAGTTCCCCAGCTCAAAGCGATAACGCAATTTACCCATTTTGGAATATAGACGAAGGAACAAGTACCTTGTTAAGGTTCTTACCTGACTCTGATCCAAACAACACGTTCTTTTGGGTTGAACGACAAATGATCAGACTTACATTCCCTGGAGTTGTAGGTGGCGATCAAAAACCAACAACTGTACAAGTACCTTGTATGGAAATGTTTGGTGAAAATTGTCCAGTATTGACTGAAGTTAGACCTTGGTTTAAAGATCCATCTTTAGAAGATATGGGTAGAAAATATTGGAAAAAACGTTCTTACATTTTCCAAGGTTTCGTAAACGAAAATCCACTAAACGAAGAAAGTCCTGAGAATCCAATTAGAAGATTTGTAATTGGTCCTCAAATTTTTAACATTATTAAATCAGCATTAATGGATCCAGAAATGGAAAACCTACCAACTGATTATGTTAATGGTACTGACTTCCGTTTAGCAAAAACAACTAAAGGACAATACGCAGATTATTCCACAAGTAAGTGGGCAAGAAAAGAAACAGCATTGACTGAAGAACAACTTGCGGCGATTGATACACATGGATTATTTAATCTAAATGATTATCTTCCAGCAAAACCAACTGAAGAAGGTGTACAAGCGATTGCTGAAATGTTCCAAGCAAGTGTTGATGGAGAGCTGTATGATCCAGCAAGATGGGGTAACTTTTTTAAACCCTATGGACTTGATACAGGAAGTACAAACACTCAATCAACAGTCGCACCAGCTCAAACTGTACCAGCAACTGAAACAGCGAGTGTGGCTCCTGTAACAGAAACTGCACCAGCACCTGCACCAGCAGTAGAAACTCCTGCACCAGCACCAGCGGCTGAACCAGTAGCAACTGCTCCAGCAGAAGCATCAGGTGATGCAGGTAAAAAATCAGCAGATGATATTCTTGCAATGATTAGAAACAGACAGTCATAAGGAGTAAACATGCAAAAACCTTTTGACTTAACAAAGTTCAGAACTGGATTGACTAAAAGCATTAGTGGAATTAGTGCTGGTTTCCATGACCCTAGGGATTGGATCAGCACTGGTAACAAAACACTTGACTACCTAATAAGTGGGGACTTCAATGGAGGTATCCCACTAGGTAAAGTTAGTGTGTTTGCAGGTGAATCAGGTTCTGGTAAATCGTTTATATGTTCTGGAAACATTGTAAAAAATGCACAAGATAAAGGATGTCAGGTAGTATTATTTGACTCTGAAAATGCATTGGACGAACAATGGTTACAGGCATTAGATGTAGACACTAGTCCAGAAAAATTACTGAGAATTAGTGTATCAATGATTGATGACGTTGCCAAAGCAATATCTGAATTTATTAAAGACTATAAAGCAAATTATGGCGATCTAGAATATGATGAAATGCCAAAACTTGTTTTTGTTGTAGATAGTTTAGGTATGCTTCTAACTCCAACTGACGTTGATCAATTCAACAAAGGTGATATGAAAGGTGATATGGGTCGTAAACCTAAGGCACTAGCCTCCTTGGTTAGAAATACGGTAAACCAAATTGCACCTTTCCCTATCGCTTTAGTGGCTACTAACCACACTTACGCAAGTCAGGACATGTTCGATCCTGATGATAAAATAAGTGGCGGTCAAGGATTTATCTACGCAAGTAGCATAGTAGTAGCAATCAAAAAACTAAAACTTAAAGAAGATGCAGATGGTAACAAAACATCTTCTGTGCAAGGTATAAGAGCCGCATGTAAAGTTATGAAGTCAAGATACAGCAAACCTTTTGAAGGTGTGCAGATCAAGATTCCATATGAAAGCGGAATGGATCCATATAGTGGTATGTTAGAGATGTTAGAATCCAAAGGCATTGTGGAAAAAGTCGGAAATAAATTATCTTACATATCTCCTGTAACTGGTGAAGAAATAAAAGAGTTCAGAAAAGCATGGACTAATGAAAAACTTCAGATAGTTATTGATGAATGGGGACAAAATCCTGTAGCACAAGAAGATGTGCCTGAGGACATAGACCCTGACGTTTTAGAACCAGAAATGGAGGATTACACAGATGAATCCTGAAGTAGCACTTATGTATGAGGTATGGGATAATATTAAAAGTACTATACCTCAAAAAGAACGTCTTCAAGTTGCAGAGTCAATGGTGAGAACTTTTGATGAGCATGTTGATATTTCAGAAGTCGAAAACAATCTAAACGAGTTCGATACAATTATGAAAACTGCTATCGTTAGTCATTTTGATATCGGCCTGGAAGAAGAAGATGAAGACGAGGATTGGGAATATTAGTGGCAACCTATTATAATAAAATTGTTGACGATCTAGGAAACATTGTAGATGCAATAGCATTCTATGAAGGCGAACTGGAAGATGCAAGATGGGAAGTCAGGATCAAAGGGAGTTTGGAGAAAGCCTCCTCCTCCCTTCCCGGTCTCACTGAGTTTCGCTTCAATCAACTACAAGAGATTGAAGCAATTCTCGAACATTTAAATATAGAACTTCGCAGAGAACGTTCTAAAACATTCCGTAAGTATTTGGAAAACTATAATAGAACTTTGAGCAGTAGAGATGCAGATAAGTTTGTAGATGGCGAAGAAGGTGTTATAAATTTAACACACTTGGTAAACCAATTTAGTTTATTAAGAAACAAATACTTGGGAATTATGAAAGGACTAGATGCCAAGCAATGGCAAATAGGACACATTACCAGACTCAGAACTGCTGGTATGGAAGACATTGTTATAGATTAATAATGAGACCTTTAGTAGTAAAAAATGCTCTATCAGAAGAAACTTTAGCATTTATAAATTCTATAGATGAAAAATGGCAAAAAGGTGGGTTTATGAGAAATGAACAAACTCACACCTATAGGAATGTTTTAAGTAAAGATAGAAGGTGCTGGGCAATTAATTTAAATGGTTATAAAAAATTATTAAATGAATTTGAAAGTTTAATTAAAACATATAATAATACAAATCAAGAAATAAAATTAACTAATGGAAACATTGATTGCCATCTTTTAGAATACAGAGATGAGGATGTTGGTACATTAGCAGAGCATCAAGATGTATATTATATAGATTCAGATGTTAGAAAATTGAGCATGACAGTTCAGTTAAATGATAATTTTGAAGGCGGCGAATTTTATATTAATGGTGATAATGTTGAATTAGGTAAAAATGATGCAGTAATTTTTCCAAGTTTTTTACCACATGGAGTTAAACCTGTATTGAAAGGAAACAGAAGAGTAGTTTTAGTTTGGGCATTCGGCCCGCATTGGCAATAATGAAACTTGATTTACATGGTATAAGACATCAAGAAGTAGATATCAAAGTTGAAAATTTTATTTATTTGAATCAGGACCAATTACCATTAACAATAATATGTGGAAATAGTCAGAGAATGATAGACTTAGTAAATGAAGTAATTGATAGAATAGGCTGTAAAACAGTCATTATGGATTTATACGGTGTGATAGTAATTAGAGAGATATGAAATATAAATTAGATAAGTTGATAAGACAATTTAGAATGTGGAGAATTGCTATGGGAGTTAAGTTTTTATTGTGGAATTCTGAAAGAAGGCTTAAAAAAGTAGCAAAAAAGCAAGAAAAATTAAAAATAAATCAAAAAAGGCTTGACATATCACAGTAATTTGCTATACTATATGCATAGTTTAAATTAATCCGTGGGAGGAAATATGCAAAACTTTGTAAAAATTAAATCAGGAACTTATCGTAGTTCCCCATTAAAGGATATGATCTTTCCTTTAATTAAACCAACTAGTTATGGAAAACGTGGTGCATTTGTAACTGTAGATGCAAGTGCTGTTATGAACCCAGACTTTAAAAAAATAAGAGTTTTAATTGATAGCCCTACTGATGTAGAGCCATCATCCAAAGACGAATATGAAAGGTTAATGGGTGTTGGTAAAAAAGAAACTAAAAAACCTGAAACAACGCAACAGGCAATGGACAGAATTAAAGGTCGTTTTGAAATATTAGACAAAATGACTGATGCAGTTGCTAATGGTGTAGTTAGAGGACTTATAGTAAGTGGTCCTCCTGGAGTAGGTAAAAGTTTTGGTGTAGAAAAAATTCTAGAAGAATATGATGCAATGGCTAAACTTGGTGGAGTAACTAAAACAGAAATTGTTAAAGGGTCTATGACACCAATAGGATTATATCAAACACTTTATAATAATTCCAATAAAGGTGATATATTAGTATTTGATGACTGCGATAGTATTTTGTTTGATGAAGTTTGTCTAAACATGCTTAAAGCAGTTTTAGATAGTGGTAAGAAAAGAACTATTAGTTGGAAGGCAGAATCACAAGCACTTCGTAGAGAAGGTATACCTGATAGGTTTGAGTTTGCTGGTGGTGTTATTTTTATTACTAATGTTAATTTTGAGAATGTTAGAAGTAAAAAAATACAAGATCATTTAGCCGCTCTTATGTCAAGATGCCATTACATTGATCTTGGAATGGATTCTATAGAAGACAAGTTTTTAAGAATTAATCAAATCGTTAGAGATGGTATGCTTAAAGAATACGGATTCAGCAAAGAGTTCGAAAAAGAAATCATAAACTTTATGATTAAACATAGTGCTAGACTTAGGGAGGTTAGTTTAAGAATGGTTCTTAAAATTGCTGACTTGGCACAAATGGATTTTGACAACTGGAAAGAAATTTCAGAGTCAACTTGCATGAGAAGGATTAATATATACGAATCCTAATCATCACTGTAAATATATTTTTACAGTCCCCCTAGTGTTCGGAACCCTCCCACTTCGAACACTTAGAATCCCCAAAGCAATTTGGGGATTCATCTTTTTTAAGAAAACACTTGACTTTAAGTTTTTTCAGTATATAATTAAATTTACTGACATATTATGGAGAATAAATGAATAAATTCGATAAAAACTTTCACTTAAACTTCTTACCTTTATATGCTGTATTTGTTTTCATGCTGTTTATGTTATGGGCAAATGAAGTAAAAGGTGATGAAATAGAAGAAATTGTTGTGACAGCACAACAAGAAAAAACAATTAAAGCAAACCCAATTACTAGCAGTAGTTTGATGAGTGCTATTATGCCAGTCTTTACCTGGAATGCAGGTGGCTATGGTGGCTTTGTAGGATACAATGAGCGAGGTGCTCAAACATCACATACATCAGTTTATGTGAATGGTATTCCAGCAAACGATCCAGGTGCAAGTTGGTATGACTTTGGACATGACTTTGCTAGTGGTCAAACAGTAAAAGTTATATCTGGTGCTAACGGTGTTTTATACGGCTCAGGTAGTATGGCTGGAACCGTGCTAATACAAGACACTATAGAACGTGGACTAACACTTAGAGCAGAAGATGAAGTAAACTATTTTAGAATTGCTCCTGTTGATCAGTTAGAGTTTAGTATGGTTAAAGATAGCATGGGTAGTGTTCGTAATGACAATGACGAAGAAGACAATTACGAAAACAAAACAGCAAGGTTTAATATAGATGCAGGTGACTTTACTATAGTAGGTAAGTTTACTGAATACGAATACGACTATGATAATTGTTTTAATTATGATTTTGGGCAAAGCAATGACTGTTTACAAGACGGTCAAAGATATAATGTTGCTATTAGAAATGATTACATCACAATAGGCAGAAACTATAATACAGCAGAATACTTTACTGAATTAGAACCTACATACACAAATGAAAGTTATAGAGATTATTTTAGAATTGGTAATCAAGTAGAACTTAGTAATAGTTTGAATGTTGCATTTGGTATAGATGTAGAAAAACAATATTATAACACCAGCAGTTGGCAAAATGTTGAAGGCACAGAACTTGTAGAACGTTATAATACAATACCAGGTTCCTATACAGATGACAATTTAAGTTATAATGATGGTACTTTGTTGCCTTTATGGGACGGCACCACAAGACCAGATTTAAATAATCCTATTGAAGTACTTGATGGAAACGGTATTTACACCTTAACACAAACTGATCTAAAGTACTCAGATGAGAATGGTGGTATATATTTTCAAGCCAATGCTAACTTTATTTTAAATTATAACTTTGGTATTAGATTAGGCAATGATGATCAGAATGCTCTTAGACTGGGTATAGAAAAAGGAGACTTCTTTTTTAACATTGGTAACAGTTTTAGAAAAGCAAACTTATATGAAAAGTTTGGTGATGGAGTTGTACAAGGCAATGAGGAACTAGAGCCTGAAAAAGGTGTAGGTGTTGAATTAGGATATGGTGTATTAAGTGTATTCATGTATGATTTTGAAGAAGCAATAGAATATGTTCCAGGATATTATACAGATGTTATTACAGCAACATTGGAACTTAATGATGATTTATCTGTAAATAAAGACGGCACATATGGTGGTTGTGTATTAGATCCTAATTATACAGCATCAGATGGTATGCCATTAGGGTGTGTTTATACATTAGTAGAAGACAATAATCCAGTTTATACTATGCCTACCTATGCTAACACAGGAGAATACACCACAGCAGGTATGAGATATGCAAATAACTTTGGTCCTCTTTTTGTAATGTTAAAATATACAGATACAGATCAAACCAGAGTACCTAAATTTGCTGGTGTATTACAGTACAGCGAAGACTTTTTTGATGTGAACTTTAGAATAAAGTATGCATTTAATTTAGATAGAGCACCTGGACCTTATGATGTATTAGAAGAAGGACAGGAGTATTTGGAAGACTTGAATAAGTTAAACTTGTATGTGACCAAAGAGTTTACAAATGGTTTAACAATTTCCTTTAAAGCAGAAAACATAACAGACGAAGTAGTAGAAGTTGTTCCTTTTTATAATACACAAGGTACAGAATATTACTTGACATTAGGGTATAAGTGGTAGTATAATAAGTTATGGGTAAATGTGTTTTAGAAATTAGAGATGAAGTGAACGTCAGGTTCCAGGGTCTTGATGTAAAAACAAGGCGAAAGATTTCTGATGAAGTAAAATACTTTTTACCTTATGCTTATCATATGCCTGCCTACAAATTGGGTAGATGGGACGGCTGTATTAGATATTGTGATATAGGTGGTAGAACATATTTCCATTTGCTGGATAAATTGTTGCCTATAGTTACAAATGATGGTTATGAAATAGAAGTAAAAGATCTCAGAAAAAAATGGGACTTTAGTTTTAGCGAAGTAACCAAAGACAGTTATCAACATGTTGTATGGCCTAAAGGGCATCCTGTTGAAGGTGAGCCAATAATATTAAGAGATTACCAAGTAGACATTGTGAATAAGTTTTTAGAAAATCCACAATGCTTACAAGAAATAGCCACAGGTGCTGGTAAAACACTTGTTACCGCAGTACTTAGTGAGAAATGTCAAGAGTATGGAAGAACAATAGTTATAGTACCTAATAAAGATTTGGTTGTACAAACAGAAAAAGACTACAAAAATCTAGGATTAGATGTGGGTGTTTTATATGGAGATAGAAAAGAATATGATAAAACGCATACAATTTGTACTTGGCAAAGTCTTGCTGTATTAGAAAAGAAAACAAAAAATTATGAAGCAGACTTTCCTATAGATGAGTTTTTAGATGGTGTTGTTTGTGTTATGGTGGATGAAGTACATAAGGCAAAAGCAGAAGTATTAAAAAACTTACTGAGTGGTCCATTTAGTGGTGTCCCTATTAGATGGGGACTTACTGGAACAATACCCAAAGATGAACATGAAGCAGTTGGGTGTTTGTGTAGTTTAGGTCCTGTGGTAGGTAATTTAAGCAGTAAAGAATTACAAGATATGGGTGTACTTGCTGATTTAGATATCAGTGTTTTACAATTACAAGATGGCATGATAGGGTTTAGTAGTTATGCTCAAGAATTAAAATGGCTTGTGACAGATCCTAAGAGAATGGATCATATAAGTGAAATTATAAATGGATTTAGTGTTAATGGAAATACATTGGTATTAATTGACAGAATTAAAACAGGAGAAATGTTAGCAGAAAAAAATTCTGACTGGGTATTTGTTTCAGGTTCAATGAAACAACAGGACAGACAAGACAATTATGATGACGTTTCTGAAATGGATAATAAGGTCATTGTTGCTACTTATGGAGTGGCGGCAGTAGGTATCAACATACCTAGAATATTTAATTTGATTATGTTGGAACCAGGAAAAAGTTTTGTGAGAGTAATACAGAGCATTGGCAGAGGTATTAGAAAGGCGCAAGATAAGGACTATGTGCAGGTTGTTGACCTGACTAGCAATTTAAAATATAGTAAAAGGCATTTGACGAAAAGAAAACAATTCTATAAAGAACAAAATTTTCGTCATACCGTAACTAAGGTGGAATATAAATGAAAATACTAACGATTGAAAATAATACATACGATATAGATTGTGTACCTGACGAAATAGATGATATAAGATATTGTGTATTCGATGGTGGTGATCAGGAATTTCAGGATTATTACTTCCTGCCATTAATATTCTTAGAAAGTTTTCATGCTCCTGCAATCTGTTTACAGATAGGAGAATACAATTTACAGATGCCAATGGACTGGAGCATATTAACTTGTGATGAGGATTTTGCAGATTTAGAAATAATCCCACTAGCAAGTTTAAATAATAGAGGGTTTTTAAGTCCTATACTTAATCCAATGCACAGTTGGATGCCTCGAGCAGAAGAAATACAGATTACTAATGTGTACCAAGATGTTAAATGGTACTTTCCAAAGTTAAAAAACGGTCATATGTTGGTTGTTCCATTAGAAGATGGACCTGAACCAAAATGTGCTATGTTTGTAAAAGACTACAAAAAAATAAAAAATGTAGATATTTCGGATTTGTTATAGGAGGAAAAAATGGCAAAAAGAAGATTTAGAATAGAAGGCGGCAATTATGGAGGAGAACTTGTTTTAGGTTCAGTGAATCCAGCATTTGCTAGTTATTATGCAGAACTGGACGACACCAGTGAATTAATTGATGCTGTATTAGAAGCAGATCAAGTAGGATATGGAGATGAGGAGGAACCAGACGATGCATTATTAGATCCAAATACTCCCCCAGGTCCTGCCGAAGAAGCAGACGAGTACTTTAACATGTGGGAGAATGATGAGATTGAACACATTAATAGTGCCTATGCTGATGGTGGATTCACAGTATATGAAGTTCCAGCAGATGGTTCAGATGATTGGAACTATGATAAAGAAGTATATGAAGGTGAAGCAATTCATGTATATGGCAGAGAAGGCGGATACTTTAGTACTGATGACGAACCAGAAGTAATAAACGAAGAAGATGAAGACGGTAACAAATATGTGCCTGTATTGATGTTCCACAGTTGTGAGAAAGGTTCTTTTGGTGCTTGGTTTGTAGACTCAGATGAAGATTTTGATGAGTTTAAACTTGGAATGGGTGTTGTGGAAACAAATTTAGGTGAATTTGTTGATGCTGTATTTTACGATAAACTAGAATTAGATTGTGATTACGATTATAATGACACAACCGGTAAAAGTTATGATGCTCAAGTAGGCTGGTTAAATACTAAGTGGCATGATAGTCAGGAAAACATACAAGAAAACTTAGAAGAATATCTTGCAGAGTTTGAAGAAAATGCAGAATGGGAAAGGGAAAATAGATGAAACGAATCTTAATTTTTGGTTTACCAGGTGCTGGTAAATCCACTCTAGCAGAAAAACTGGTTGAAGTTTTAGGAAACGCAGACTGGCACAACGCAGATAAAATACGAGAAACATTTGATGATTGGGACTTCTCACCTGAAGGTAGAGAACGTCAATCATTGCGTATGAGAGATTATGTACGCAAAAGTGTTGCAAAAGGAAATTATGGTGTAGCAGATTTTGTTTGCCCAACAAATGAACTTCGTGAAAAAAATGTGCCAGAATATGTAATCTGGATGGATACTATTGAAGAAGGCAGGTTTGAAGATACTAATAAAATGTTTGAGCAACCTGATGGTAGCACTTTTATAAATGTTAGAATATCTGCTGATCAATGGTGGACTGATGAATCAGTTGAAGAATGGGCAAAATTAATTGCTGTTGATGTCAAAGATCATGAGTTCCAACCTAAGCAACCAACCACACAGATGCTAGGAAGGTTTCAACCATTCCATGATGGACATAAAGCATTATTTGAAAGAGCATTAGAAAAACACGGCCAAGTAGCAATACTGGTTAGAGATATGCCACTAACAGATGATAATCCTTGGCAAGTGGATAAAATATGTGAAAACATAGAAATTTCATTGGCCGAATATGCTGGTAAGTTTAGATGTTACCCTGTTCCTAACATCATGAATATTACTTATGGTAGAGACGTAGGATATAAAGTGGAGCAGGAAACATTTGATGCAGATATAGAAGATATCAGTGCAACAAAAATTCGTAAACAAATGAAAGAAGAGGGTAAACTTTAATGGAAGAACTTGTAAAATTGGTTGAGCAATGGCATGTGGATAGAAACTTAATTGACGGTGCCACTGACAAAGATCAAGTTTTAAAACTTATACAAGAGATGGGCGAGTTATCTGACAATGTGTGTAAAGGAAACGACATCAGAGATGATTTAGGAGACATGCTAGTTGTAATGATAAACATTATGAAAAGAAATAATATTTCTATGGAAGAATGTTTACAAGTAGCATACAATGATATTAAAGACAGAAAAGGCCGTATGGTAGATGGCATTTTCGTAAAAGAAGGAGATACTTAATGAGTTATCAATTTACCAGTGAAAGTGTTAGTAAAGGACATCCTGATAAAGTTGCTGATTTAATTTCAGATACTGTCGCAAACTACATTATAGATAATAATATAAATCACAGAGCGGCTGTAGAAACACTTGTAACAACCAATATGGTTACACTTGCTGGTGAATATAAAAGTGATAAGTTTGATAAAGTCTATATTGAAAAACTTGTTAGAGCAGTAGTTAGAGATATAGGCTATGAACAAGAAGGATTCCATTGGGAAAACTTAAAAATTTATAATGAATTACATGGGCAAAGTCCTGATATAGCATTAGGTACTGACAACTTTGGTGCAGGTGACCAAGGACTTATGTTTGGATATGCATGTAACGAAACTGAAAATTACATGCCAAGTGCTATTCATTATAGTCACAGAATTCTCAGAAGGCTACAAAGTGAAAGAACAAGTAATAAAATACACTGGTTAGAACCTGACAGTAAAAGTCAAGTTACAATGAGCTATGATGGTTTTAACAGTCCTTTAAGTATAGACAAAATTGTATGCAGTACTCAACACAAGGATAGTGTAAGTATAGAAGAAGTTAGAACTACTTTAGAAGAGATTATTAGAGATGAAATATCGGAATATGATTTAGATAAAACAGACTTTTTAATTAATCCAACTGGAAGATTTGTTATTGGTGGACCAGATGGAGATACTGGACTTACTGGACGTAAAATTATTGTTGATACTTATGGCGGGTATGCACCACATGGTGGCGGTGCCTTTAGTGGTAAAGACTGTACCAAAGTGGATAGAAGTGCGGCTTATATGGCTAGATACTTAGCAAAAAATATAGTCGCAAGTGGCAAGGCAAAGAATGCCACAGTACAATTAAGTTATGCTATTGGTGTTGTTGAACCTACTAGTGTGTATGTTTATGCTGACGGTGAAGTAAGAACAGACTTAGCAGATAAATTACAAGAACTTGTTGACTTAACACCAAAAGGTATAATTGATAAGTTTAATTTATTTAATTTAGATCTTACCAAGACAACAAATTATGGACATTTTGGTAAATCAGATTTACCTTATGAGAAAATGATTTGTTTTAATGTTTTCAGTATATGAGATAAAATTTAAAGATGGTTTTATTTATTATGGATATACTGCAAAACCTTTTAATCTCAGATTAAAAGAACATTTAAAAGCAAGTCAAAAAGGTAAAAGCCTTTTGTATAAAAAAATGCGAAATGCTGAATATGATTGTGACGCCAGAGTGGTACAAACTTTTCCTACAATGGAAGAAGCATTAGATTGGGAAAAGAAGTTAATAAAAAGGACACCACACAATTTGAAATTGAATACAAGTTGGGGTGGCGAAAATGGAGAAAACAATTTTAGGCGGTGGAAACAACAGGATATTATTAAAAAGCATTACAAAAGGAAAAAGACCAAATACAAATTTTAGTCATCCTGCTTATACAAGGTATCCACATTTGAAAGAAAAAGGACCAACAGATCCAGAATATACAGAATGGCAGAAATGGTTTGCTTGGAAACCTGTTAAATGTTTAGATGGTGAACGTGTTTGGCTTAAATATGTTTACAAAAGAGAAAGGACAATCAAATGGACACCACCACAATTTCCCCCTGATGCTTTTAATAGAACGGAATATAGTACCTGGGAAGGTATTTTAAATATGAGAATGAGATGATTGATATTAAAAAACATATTAGAACAGTTCCAGATTTCCCTATCAAAGGAATTCAGTTCAGGGATATTACAAGTCTTTTAGAAAATACAAAAGCATTTAACAAAACACTTATAGAGATGACAGCATATTGTATGATGTTTAATGCTAACAAAATGATAGGTATAGAAAGCAGAGGGTTTTTATTTGGGTCTCCAATTGCTAGAGATATGGAAATACCATTTTACCTGGCAAGAAAACCTGGAAAACTCCCAAATGAAACAGTGAGTAGAAGTTATGAGTTAGAGTATGGTGAAGCAGAATTACACATACAAAAAATTTCTAAATTGACAGAATACGATAAAATTGTTATAATAGATGATCTAATAGCCACAGGTGGTACAGCTCTTGCCTGTGCTAATTTAGTAAGTGAAAAATTTTATGTACCAAAAGAAAATATAATGGTTCTTGCCGTTATTGATCTTCCTGATTTAGGAGGTTCAAAACTAATAGAGAGCTCAGGTTACAAAGTAGAAACACTAGTAGAGTTTGAAGGAGAATAATGCCTAAGAAGCCACAAATACCATTAAAAGAAATAATGGCGGCTATTGATAAAAAGGACAGAAACTTTTATAATAACCTTAGTGACGAACAAAAAAAGGCATTTAGTGCCTGGATGATGATGAGGTATTGCAGTAGTGTGCAAGGCAGAGATGCCGCAAACTACATATACATGACAAACGAGCTTGTAAATTATCAGTTTAGTGAAGTCAGTAAGCACCCTGAGTTACAATGGTTGTTACTTAGTGCCTGTGGTGTAGGAAAAATACAATTTCATCCTTACTTAAAACCGCCTAACGCAAGAAAAAAGAAAAATAAAACATTTGAATTTATTTATGAATTATATCCTCACATGAAAGCAGAGGATATAAATAATCTAATAGATATCAATACAAAAGAACAATTAAAAGAATTAGCAGTAGCACACGGATATGATGACAAATCAATTACAGAAATCTTTGGAAAGTAACACTTGTAAATGGTGTGAAAAAAGTTTTATGAGTGAAAGAACTCTGAGTGCTCATATGTGTATTAAAAAAAGACGTTGGGCTGACAAAGATTTGACGCATACTAGATTAGGTTACAGAGTATTTCAAATGTTTTATGAAATAAATACTACAGCATCTAAATCTAAAACACAGGAAGAGTTTGTTAAAAGCCAATACTATGAAGGATTTGTAAAATTTGGTAGAAGTTGTGTTACAAATGAATATTTACAACCTGAAAAATTTGCAGAATGGTTAATCAAAGAAGGCAAAAAATTAAAAGATTGGAGTAAAGATACTCTTTATGATGAATTTTTATTAACTTATGTAAAAAAAGAACCAGGAATGAAAGCACTGGAAAGAAATATTATTTATTTAGATAATTGGGCTAAAGAAAATAATACACAATGGCAAAATTATTTTACTGAAGTAAGCACACCAAGAGCAGTACATGATATTAGGAGTGCTAAAATATCTCCATGGTTGATTTATTTAAGTTTAACAGGAGATAAATTGTTGCCTAGATTTAGTGATGAGCAAGTAAAAATGATAGAGCATATTATAGAAGCAAACTTTTGGATGAAACTTTTTGTACAAAATAAAGAAGAAGTTGCAGAAGTAAAAAAATCATGTGAGGTAGCAGGAATATGAAAAAAAAATTTAATATGAACGACATTAGCAGTATGGCAGAAAAATGGAAACCCAGCGAAGAAGGTATTAATTGGGATTTAATACAACGTATGAGATTTATGAATGCTGATGCAGAAATAGATCCTAAAGACGGGTATTCTGAAGGCAAAAGAAAATTAAAAAAATAAAATGAAAATAGATTTTGATGTAGATATTGATATGGCTAACAGAGAGGATTTCCTCAAGTTAGTAAATGTCACACCTGCAAGTATTGAAAAGGATGGTAAGTTTACTAAACACAATACTGGTGTCTACTTTCAAAACATTCCTAAGTTTCCACTAGAAGGCTACAGCACAATAGACCATAAACAAGCAGAACAAGATGGTTGGTTTAAAGTAGATTTTTTAAACAATCATGTTTACAAAGGCATAAAAGATGAACAGCATTTGGATAAACTTATTAGTACAGAACCAATGTGGGAATTACTAGAACATCAAGAAGTTGTAGAGCAATTATTCCATATCAATAATCATTTTGATATAGTAAAACAATATAAGCCTAAAAGTATTGAACAGTTAGCAATGATATTGGCAATGATAAGACCTGGTAAAAGGCATCTGGTAGGCAAAACTTGGGCAGAAGTTGAAGCAGATGTATGGGTCAAGCCTAAAGGTAATACTTACTTCTTTAAGAAATCACACAGTTATGGTTATGCTTTAGCAATAATTGTTCAGTTGAATCTGATAGTTGAAGGCTTGTAATTAATTATCTTTGGGTTTAATTACAAGTTGTACGCCTCTTCTTTTAATTCTTTTCTTTAATAAATTTTGTAAAGTGGTTATAGGACCAAAAAGTATTTCTATATCTTTCATTACAAATGTTCTTAAACATCTATGAAATGGTTTCATTTCATGATGTAAAAATATATCTATGGGTAATTGTCTATTACTTTCCCACCACCAAGTTTCTCCTAATTCAAGGAATTCTTCACGTTCTTTTTGAGAGCCTATTTTGGAAAAATCATAAAAAGTCATTATAGCATTATCATGATTTACTACAACGCCTATATATTCTTCTTCTGCGTATTGGATACCCGTAAGGAAAGGATATCGCTCTGTTGTCTCTGTTATAAGATTATCTTTCTCCACAAAAGTATTTATACTGCGAAACGATAAATAGTATATTATTAAGAGTAAAAAAATTTATGTCACATGGTGATCACAGACTATATCTTTACGAAGACATCATCGGATTGGTGGTGGATACCAATGGACTTTATGTGGATAACAGACCAATGAATAATAGAAAACTAATTGCCCACAAAGGCATGTACAACCAAATAAAATTTGATATTAGGAATAGAGACAGAAAACTACAGAATGTTTTTTCTAATAGTTTATCTGCTACACTTATCAATCCTACTACTAAACGCAGAATATTTACTAAACTTCTTGAGCATACAAGCGATGTTGGGCAAGTTAAACTTGTTTTAGACGAAGGAGACTTAAGAAATATTGATGAGGGTTTATATACAATTTATGTTTCTATGACAAAAGAAGATGGTAATGAATATCCAGTCTATACTGATCAAAATAGTAGTGTAAAGTTTCAGATAGAAATAAGCAGTCAAATCAAATACGAACCTGTAGCAACACAAATAGCAAACAGTTTTACACAGGTTGCTAGTACTGATTCTGGAGATCCAGCAAACGTATTTACAACAAGTGCCTTGTTTGGTAATCAGGATAGAAATTTTAGTCATGCTCTTCACAGTATTGCTGTTTACCCGTCAGCATATACAGGTAATTTTACTATACAAGCAAGTTGTATAGAAAATACTCCTAACAGTGATGAAGCAAGTTCTGATTGGTTCAATATAGAAAGCAATATTAGTTTATCGGCATCTAGTGACATATATCATAAAACATTTTCTGTTAATGCCAATTGGATCAGAGTAATTCATACACCTGACAGTGGTTCTATAGATAAAATTCTGGTCAGAAACTAATTGACTTTTGGCATAAATCTGCTATAATATCCGTATGGATATTGACTTTCTTGTAGAACAGGTACATCGTCTCCTTTTGGATAATCTTCCCGTTAGAACAACGAAAACGCCTAGTGGCTGGATTACAATGGATTGTCCAATGTGTAATGACAAACGAAAAAGAGGCGGCCTAATTACAACTGGTGCCAGAATAAGTTATAACTGTTTTAATTGTGGATTTACTACAGGCTGGGCACCTAATCCTAATTTAGGAAAAAAATACAAAGATTTAGCATCAATACTTGGTGTATCTGACAGTGATATTCACAAGGTACAAATAGAATTATTAAAATACAATGATGTATTAGAGCAGGAAGAAGTAAGTGATTACATATATAACTTACAAAAATTCAACACGGAGAAACTGCCAGACACAGCCAGAGCCGTAGAAGATTTACCTGATACACATAATGTTAAGCAATACGCAATTCAAAGGGGTCTGCTGGGTCTATATCCACTGCTGTATTTTGATGAAAGTCTTTACAAGCAGAGATTGGTAGTCCCCTTTACTTACAATAATGAACTGGTAGGTTGGACTGCAAGGCATATAAATCCTCCAACTAAAGCAACACCAAAGTATCTACACAAGATACAACCTGGATATGTTTTTAACATTGATAGATTTGCAGACAGTAAAAGAGAAATAGTTATTGTAACAGAAGGTGTATTTGATGCTATACAATTAGATGGTGTTAGCATACAGGGTAATAGTGTAACTCCTGAACAGGCACATCTGATTGAAAAATTAGGCAAACGTGTTATACTATGTCCTGACAGAGATAGTGCAGGTAAAGAACTTATTGACCAGGCATTAGAGTTAGGTTGGGAAGTGAGCTTTCCTCCCTGGGCAAATGATATAAAAGATGCCGATGAGGCAGTTAAGCGATATAGTAGATTGGCAACTGTGGCAAGTATAATAAAACATTCCACAGATAATAAATTAAAAGTACAAGTAAAGGCAAAAATGTTATGAGAGAAAAAATAAAACATTGGGCAAGTGTGTGTAAATTACATTGGAAGGAAATAGTTACACTATCTATTGCATTACATTGGATAGTTGATTTATTAATATTAGCACCTGTTATGATTGCTATAGGATGGTTTGCAAGAGGATTTTTTGGCTGATGAATTTATATATTAATGGATGTAGTTTTAGTTCTGGTACACAGTTTTTTGAGGGCACTAAAGATTTAATAAATTGGGGCGGCTGGTTGAATGAAAAATTTGATACAGTTGTAAACCAAGCAATAGAAGGTGGTAGCAATCGCAGACTATTCAGACTGACTACAGATTTTATTAATAATACTGAAAATATAGATGATTGGATAATTGTAATACAACTTACTGAGCCAGATAGGACAGAATTTTTTTATGAAAAATATAAAGCATGGGTTGGTGTAATTAAAAGTTACCATTTTACTGAGGACAGAGTTTTACAAGAAAGTGTAGATGTAGTAAAAGAGGTTGAAAATTTTTATCAAAGGTTAATATTACCTTCATTATTTTTAACTAGAACACATGATCAAGGAGTATTTGAATTATATAACATGTTAAATACTTTTATACAATTTTGTAAAAGTAAAAACATAAAGTTTTTGGTTACTGGTATGAGTAATAAATGTATGCCTAATGTGTTTACTGAATCTGGTCATGATGACCAACCTTTTAATGGATTAGACTTTCCAGTATTTGATAAAAGTAATTTTATTTTGCCAGTATCAAATATTACTATAAACCACAAAATAAGTGAAGACGATAAACATCCAAACAAAGATGGCCATATTATTTTCGCAAGATATATATTAAATGAGATAGAAAAAAGATGGCAGATATAAAAACATATACAGAAGAAACACAAGAACTGTTTTTGAGATTTTTACTTAGCGATGCAGATTTATTTGCTAGGTGTCAAAATATTGTAAAACCTGACTTTTTTAATTTAAAATATCGTAAAGCAGTTGATTTATTTGTAAGTCATAGCACAAAATATAATTCTATTCCTACACCTGAGCAGGTAAGTGCTGTATGTGGTGTACATCTTGAACCTATTCCAAATGTAACTCCTGATCATCATGATTGGTTTATGAATGAGTTTGAAACATTCTGCAGACATAAGGCACTGGAAAAAGCAATTATTGAAAGTACTGACTTGTTGGAAAAACAAGACTATGGCACTGTGGAAAATAAAATTAAAGAAGCAAGTCAAGTGGGACTTGTTAAAGATCTAGGTTTAGATTATTTTGATAATCCTAAAGAAAGACTGGAATGGATTAAGGCACAAGCAGGTGCTGTAAGCACAGGATGGAAAGGTATAGACCAAAAACTATATGGTGGATTAAACAGAGGCGAAATGACAATCTTTGCTGGTGGTTCAGGTGCTGGTAAAAGTTTATTTTTACAAAATTTTGCAGTTAATTGGGTACAAGCAGGATTTAATGTTGTTTATATCAGTTTAGAGTTAAGTGAACAGTTAATTAGTATGCGACTTGACAGTATGGTTAGTGGATTTGGTACAAAAGAAATAATGAAAAACATTGATGATGTTGATCTAAAAGTTCGTATGAAAGCCAAAGGTGCAGGTAAACTGAGAGTTAAACAAATGCCTAACGGTGTGAACTGTAATGATATCAGAACATTTTTACGTGAATATGAGATAGCATCAGGTGAAAAAGTAGACTGTTTACTTGTAGACTATTTAGATTTGATGATGCCAATAAGTCAACGTGTCAGTGGTGGTGATTTGTTTATCAAAGACAAATATGTATCTGAGGAGTTGCGTAACTTAGCAACAGAAAGAGACTTATTATTTGTTACTGCTTCACAGTTAAACAGAGGTGCAGTAGAAGAAATAGAGTTTGATCATCATCACATAGCAGGTGGTATCAGTAAAGTACAAACAGCAGATAATGTTGTGGGCATTTTTACTAGTAATGCTATGCGAGAGAAAGGCAGGTATCAGATACAGTTTATGAAAACCAGAAGTAGTAGTGGTGTTGGCACAAAAGTTGATTTGAGATTTGATCCTGATACACTAAGGATTGAAGACTTGCAAGAAGGTGATGAAGATGCAATGACAGTAACTACAAATAACTTGGTTGATCAATTAAAACGTGGTAATGCCATAAAGGCTGATCAACCTGAACAAAAATCTACAATAGAACAGTCTATGAACATGCGAGAGTTCCTGAAGAAAACCGACTTATAATGATAAATAGCATTATATATAATTTTTTCTTGGAGAAAACGTGAAAAAGGCTCGCAGTATATTAGAAGAACTCAATCAAATCTCAGTAGATCGTGATAGAAACCACGTGGTCTCAAACAGAGGCGAGCATGTAATCAATAGTGCTATCAACTTGATAGAACAAATTGAGACACACTACGATGAGCAAACAGCAAAAGATCTAACAAACAGATTAATAAACAGTATTCGCGGAAAAGATGCAAATAAATTCTCCAGAGGTATAAAAAAAGTTATCAAAGAAGACCAAAAAGAGATAGAAGATGCGAATTCTAGAAGTAACTAGTTTAAATAGCAAAGTTTTTGAAGCACCATCATCTACTTCAAAACAGATGCATGGCATGTATGCTAGAGACCCATATTCAGGCAAACTAATACAACGCAATGGTGAATACTTTGTTTGGTTATATGATCTGACACCTATAGTAGGTAAACAGGAAAAATATACACCAGGAAAATGGTGGGACGATGATATTTTGCCAAACAAAGAAACATACCCTAATCCAAATGATTATGAAAAAGTTCTTAAAAAGAATAAAGAAAATATTCCTTTTGGACAGCCTAACATTACTGCAATAAAAAATGCTATAAAATTGCGAAAGCCTGAAGAAATTGACGTATTGACAATGCCTGGAGAAGATCTTATGGCAAAGTATATTCCTAACAATGCAGGAGTAGGTTACTGGCACAGAATTGGACAGAACTCAGAGCCATATAATTTAGGAAAATCTAGAAATCAAGAATATAGATTAACTATAGCAGAGTTAATGTATACCTTAATGGGAGATAAAAGATTTAAGCCTACATATGACGATAGCAAAGGAAAATTCGATTACAATCAAGCATTAAAAAACTTAGATGGAGATGGAGATCTAAGTTCAGACGGTACGATACATTGGAGAGAGATAGAGGATCATAGAAAATTAGCAGTTAAGAAACAACAAGAGTTTCAACAAGAACAATCTCGATCTGAAGGTGCAAAATTAAAACATGACAGAACCTATCCTATGAGGGGTAGTGGTGTAAAATATAAATATATTTCAGAATTGGAAAAAACTGTAGATGGTGAGAAAAAAACAGTAGTAATGGATCCATTAAGATATCCTAATGATCCAAACCATCAACCATATTTTATTAGAGTTGCAGATAACAAAAAAGTTCCAGTAAATTCAGCCGCCCATGCTTTGATTTGTGCTAGTTTAGGATTCGAAGCAGATACGGTAACCAAAATGGAAGACAGTCTTGCTAAAAAAACAAAAGATTGGTTTACTAAACAATTTAGTTTGTATGGAGATGATTTAGATCCCAAAGCACCATTGTTTACTAAAATAATAAAAAAAGGAATATATGATCCTATTTCAAAAGTAATTTTTAACCAAATTGATAAAAGTATAGACAAAAAATATGAAAAATTAAAACAGGCATATGGCTGGCAAGATGCACAGGGACAGATACAAGAAACAGATGAAGCCAAAAAAAGCATAATATATTGGGAACAAAAATTAGATTATCTTGCCGATGAAATAGTAAAAGGAAGTGAAGATGTTACAGTATCAGAATTACTTGAAAACTATGAAGCACATTTACTTGCATACGAACAAGAAACTAAAAATAAAACATTTAGTCCAGAAGATTTAAAAACGGCTAAAAGAAATATAAAAAAATATACAGCTCTGATGACCAAATACTATGGTAGCAATTTTAATAAAGGCGACATAGTAATGATAAAACCTGATATTAAAGGAATACAAGGTGCAGGAAATGAGGCCTACCCCACAATAGGATTTAGTTGTTCTGGAGTTGTACAGGCTAGAGGTATTGCTGGAAATCATACTATACCTGACGTTAGAATAGATCCAAAAACAGGTAAATATTTGCCTCCTAAATCAAAAGATGCTAAGGAATATGATAAATCACAGAAATTAGATGTAGTTAGAACAAATGATGGAACTCCTGTATATAGAAAAACAGTAGAGTCTAATTCTTTAATAGTTAAATTACATTTTCCAGAAATAGGTTTAGATATTAAAGTCCCTCAAGGCCCTAATGGTGATGGGTTCCTTTTCTATACAGGAGAGATAACAGGAATAAAACCTGGAAAAAGAGTGGTAAGTAAAGATCATCATGATATGCTAACAAAGATCGCTCAACAGGCAATGAAATTAAAAAATCAGGAAGATCCTAATTATAAACCAGAGCAACAAGAAAAAACTCAAATATTACAGAAAGGAATTAGTATTGTTGGTGGTAAACCTCAAATACTTAAACAAAAACCAGAAAATCAGGCGGCAAGATTAGATTACAGCAATTTAAAACAAGGTTCTAAAATTACCTGGATTGGTATAGAAGGACCATTAGCAGGTAAACCAGTTAAAGGTGTAGTGAAATCTGCTCCTATTGTTGATCAATTTGAAAAACCTTTATCTATTGATGTTGCAGTTGTAGGGAATGATGAATTTAGATTTAATTTACATCCTGAAAGAATAAGCAGTATAGGTTAAAATGAAATTTAATGATCTACATAAAAATATTCTTAACAGTATTTTACTAGAAGCAGAAGGTAAAAATACACATCTTGAGCATTTAGAAGATAATATTTACAACAAAGGATATGAAGGTGCCAAAGAAGCAGTAGACTATCTGTACAGTTTACATCAAATGCTGGAAGGCGAATCAGATACTAAAATTTCTATGACAACTAAATGGGACGGTGCTCCTGCTATTATTTGTGGTAAAGATCCAGAAACAGGTAAATTTTTTGTGGGTACCAAAGGTGTATTTGCTAAAAAACCCAAAATGAATTTTACAAACAAAGACATAGAGGAAAATCATCCTGATAGTGGACTACAAGATATATTAAAAGTAGCATTGGAAAATTTATCAAAGTTAAATATTCAAACAGTTGTTCAGGGAGATATGCTGTACAAAAAAGATACATTACAACAGGGTAATATAAATGGTGAAGAAGTTATTTACTTTAAACCAAATACTTTAGTATATGGTGTGCCTGTAGGTTCAGAATTATCAAAGGAAATATCTGCTTCTAATATGGGAATTGTTTTTCATACTGAATATGTGGGAGGACCTACATTAGCAGACACCCAAGCAAAATTTGGATTTGATAGCAGTACATTAACAAAATCACCAGCAGTTTGGTTTAGAGATGCTACTATAGAAGATTTAAGTGGCACAATAACATTAACAAAATCAGAAAGCAAAGATATTTTAAATTCTATCTCAGTGGCAGACAAATATTTAAAAGGTGTTGGTAAGCCTATGTTTGACTGGATAAACAAAGGTAATGATGTTATAGGAAAAGATTTTATGGTTTATCTAAAAGCTCATATTAATTCCAACATTAGAGAAATGTCAAGTTTTGAACAAAATAGTGTACAGTTTGCCAAAGACTTTACACAAAGTTATATTGCCAGAATGAACAAAAAGATTGATGGATATAAAACAGAACAAAAGAAAGACGAATATAGACAGTTACTAGTACAAGGTGTAAAGTTTTTAAAAGAGCATGTCAACAGTATTGTAGGTATATATGATTTATATTTAAAACTTATACAAGCAAAAAATTTAATTGTACAAAAATTAGAAACTATCAGACAAATGCCAACATTTAAAGAAACTGAAAAAGGATTTGAGGTAACTGGTGAGGAAGGTTTTGTGGCAGTAGACAGAGAAGGCAATGCTCTTAAACTTATTGACAGATTAGAATTTAGTAAACTAAACTTTGGAACAGGGAGGCCTGGAGCATAATGGATACTATGACATTAGATCAGATGTTATCAAAGTTACAAAAAGATATGAAAGAAAGGCATCATCCAGATTGGCTTGGCTGGGTAAGTCAAAATAAAGTTTTTAAATTAAAAAATATTGATATAGACTCTGTATCTCCTGCAGATGGTTGGCAAGGAAATAAAGATAACATAGATAACATGTTTAAGAGTAATTTAAGTGATGCTCCTATCATTGTAGTTCATAAAAATGGCGGCATTATTGATGGCAATCATAGACATCAAGCATTAAAGAAACAAGGTGCTAAAACAATACAAGCCTATGTGGGCGAAGGAATAAGGGAAGCCAGGCAAATGAGCATACACAAAGATAAAATGACTGGCGATGAAATGAGAGAGTTATTGGATAAGAAACATGCTCATGACGACGGCATACATGTACCTGAAATGATATATGATGTTAGACGTCACAACTGGGTTTTAATAAACAATTACCCACTTGCTAAACTGGGTAGTTTGGAAGATCCTTATAATAGAATTGTAGATACAGATGATGATTATGCCATGAGAGACTCAGATTTGTCAGAGCCTATTGTAATTGCTCCTGACAGAAAAAGTGTTATAGATGGAAATCACAGAGTATATAAAGCAAGGGAAATGGGTAAAACACACTTACCAGCATACTTCCCAATGGTAAAAGAAAACAAGTTTGACTTTAAATTAATAGACAATGAAATAACAGAAGGCAGATTGCTAAGGACTACCAATAACTTTAAAAAATTAACTGGTCGTGATGTAGCAGATTTATTATACTTAAACAGTTTAGTTATATATATTATGGCAAAAGACTCCAAACAGTCAGATTTTGCACTAGGGTATGCTAGAAAAACAACGCAGTATGGTAATTATACGTTATTTAGAACACATGCCACAGATATGTATTTGTTATCCTATATTGTAAACAATCCTGATTCCAAACAAATTAAACTAAAAGACACTATTTTTAGTAAAAGATTTTTAAACAGTTGTAAGTTTGATCCTAAACAACATTCCAAATTCTTCTATAAATTGGCTACACAGGGCAAAGTCCCTTTAGCAACAACATATTTTATGAGTTTGGAAAATCAGATTAAAATAAATGATTCCAGATATAAATCCTGGAGAAGAATGGCAGTGGATTGGGAACATTTAAAATACAGATCCAGACAATATATTGTGGCAAAAATTATACAAGAGTTCAGAAGAATTGCTATAACCAGTGAATTAGTTAGTAATCTTCAAACAATGACAAAATACAGAAGTTATGATATTACTGACAAGTATAGCAGAAAGCCTAGCACTGGAAGAAAAGTTGCTGGAGCGATTGCTGGTGGAGTTGCTGGTAGATACGCAGGTAAAAAGATTGCTAAAAAATTAGGCAAAGATTCTGATAAATATAAGAAAGTAGGAACAGGTATAGGCGCAATAGCAGGATATTGGGCCGGAGGTAGACAAAGGCAAAAATGAAAATAAATGAAATAACAACATTATTTGAAAAATTAGATCAACCTGCAGTTGACCAGGTTGCTATATCTTTGAAAACAAACCCAGACCCTGAAGCACAATTAACATATTATCATTTACAACGTGAGAGAGGTAATCCTGCTCACAAAAGTGTGGATTCAGCTCAACAGGCCGCTGAGATAAAGGCTAAAAGAGATATAAAACGAATTGATAGTATAAAAAAAGATCCGGCCAAGCAGGATCAAAAATTAAAAAATGCAGATGAAATTAAACAATATAGTGATAAATTCAGAGGAAATCAATACGTTACTATAGCCAGAAAGCAATTACCTACTGAATTAGCGGCTTATTTACCTGTATTAGATGGTGAAAATCCAGAGGAATTTTTCAAAAGTAATTGGAAAATAGGCGACAATATTGCTAATATTGGTGTTGGCCAAATAAAAACTACTTCAAAATTAGGTAAATCACCAAAATAAAGATTGGTCTTTATAGTACTAATTTTAAACATTACTTTTTTCCCTTAATTAGATAAATAAATGTAACGGCGATAGAATTCGCTAAACAAATTAGGAGAATTAAAATGGCACAATCAGATAGAAGAGCGGCGGCGGCTGGTGAGTTTATTGGTAAAGATGTATTCTTAAAAAGTTTTCAACAACAATCAGGAAACATTTCAGCAACTCAATTAACAGCACTAGTTAGTTCAGTCCAAAACTTAAACCTTTCAGTATTAAAAATTGGTGACTTCACAGCAGATAGTCAAACAACTGTAAACTTTATACTAGAAGGTGCAGACAACCTAGCAAACGGTGACCTAGCAGGACACGTTATTGCAGACGTCTCATTCTAAGTTTATTTAACTTAATAAAAAGGCAGTTTAACTGCCTTTTTTTATGAGCAAAAATGATAAATAATAGTAAGAGAGTCAAACGGCTCTAAAATATATTTAGGAGAAAACAAATGGCACAAGCAAACCCAAACGCGGCAGTTAGAGCGGCAAACGGTTTCGTAGGAAAAACTTATATCCTCGAAGTTGATGACGTATCAGTAGTAACTGTAGAAGCGGCATGTACAGAAGCACAAAACGAAGGTTTTGTTGTTGTAGCAGTTGAAGGATTAGCATCAGGTAATCATATTGCACTACAAGGTGCATCTGCAACACCTTCTATTACAGGCGCAACATTAATCGCAACATTCGGTTAATCCGTAATAAACAATAAAGATTAGGGACCTCGAGTCCCTTTTCTTTTGATCAAAATTTCTTAAACAAATCTGATAAATAGTGTAATACATACATAATTTGGAGACACAGATGGTTGGACAGAGATCAGGAGCAATGGGAAGTTCGGAAGTAGTATCCGGAAATATAGAGTTTTACACATTGTTTACAACTTTAGATATTACCAGAACAGGCGATTTTTCAGACAACACACAAAAAGATTTTGAAAGTGTAGTACAGGTAATTGGTTTAAGAGCTCAACCAGTTGTTATGAACAATCCTGTACAATTAAATGGTGTGGGTGCCAACGTATTAGAAAACTATGGTGCACCAACATTAACAGGAGCAGGTTTTATTTTTAAGTTTGCTTTTGAAAGAGAAGGAGTTCACACAGTAGATACACTAAAGGATGAATTGGACGGAATTGTTTTAAACGATGGAACCGTAGATACAAAAAGTTCAGTTAATATGGAATTTACTAAACAAGACTTATTATAGAGAATACAATGCCTAAAAAAAGTGAGCCTAAAACAGAAATTAAGCCTTACATTGAGGATGGAAACATAGAAGCACATATAATTGCTGATATGTTAAGGATAGAAAGCATCACTGCTGAAATCAGAGAGTTCAAAGAAGTAACCAAAAGCAGATTAGATAAACTAGAAAATTGGATAATTGCTATTGTGGGTATATCATTTACTACTTTGATTAGCATAGTAATTGCATTAGTTACAAGCCTAATATGAGATTAGAAGAGATTACAACAGATACTATTACCGAAGCCAGAATGGTTTGGCGTAAAATGGGTAAAACTGTTAAACGTGCTGTGAGATGTACATCAGGACCTAGAAGAGGCCGTGTGGTTTCAAATGTAGGCCAGTGTGCAAAACCTATTAATCTTAAAAAACGTTTAACAATGAAAAAAACAAAAGCCAGAATGGGCTCTAGAATGGCCAGAAAAGCTCAAAGAACAAAAAGAGTAAATCCTGCTAGTAGAAGGGTAGCATCACTTAATAAGAGAAAATTTAAATGAAACCTAGCGATTTTAGATCTATAGAGAGTGTAATAAAAGAATACAGTATGAAACCTGGTAAAACTACTCCTACGCCTGTCAAAGATCTAGGGTTAACCGTTGCAAAAGCAACTGCTCAGGCATCTAAAAATATGTCTAATATAGCACGAACTGGTACAAATATTGGAGCCAAATTTGCTAATGCATCATCTGGAAAAGGCACTAATTTTTTTCCTGCTAAATCTAAATCCATAGCAACAGGCAACCAGCCTAAATCATCTACACCAGTTAAAGCAAAAGATTTAAAATTAGACGATCAATTTGCAGATAAAGATGGCAATCCATTAAAAGTAATATCTCCCTATAAAATGGTAAGCACAGCAAATCCAAATGATGTAGAAAAAATAGTTTTAGTGCAAGATCCAGAAGGAAAAAATGAACCTATTGCATTAGACCCTGAAACAGACATAAAAGTATCTGAGGGAAAGCTCAGTAAAATAGCCAGTCGTAAAGGAAAAAAATTAAAAATAAAAGATTTAAAAACCAAAATTAAAAAACTTTCCAGAAAAAGATTAAAAGAAGCCAACCCAGCATTGTTTGAAATAAACTTTAATAAAAAAGAAATAGCCGTAGAGGCCTTGGATGCTCCTGTAAAATGTGGATTTGAAGCAGAAACATTTTTCTATAGTGTAGAGGGCAGTGGCTACGACGTTGATGATATGAGCATCAGTGATATCGAATACCAATACGGTGATATGCCTGACCAGGTATGGGAAGATTATGAAGACTGGTTGTACAGCAAAGGACAAGACGAATACTTAGATGACCTCATAAATGATAAAGTAGAAGAAGTCAGAGAAGATGAGGAATACCTAAATGACTTTATAGATAGTGGTTCAGGTCCAAGTTCAGAAGCAATAGAACGATACAAAGAAGAATTCGAAGAAAACGATCCAAAAGAATACGAAAACCGTGAGGAAGATGGTTGGGAGTATATGAACTGGGTCAGAGAATATGTTGAAGAAGAATACGAAGAAGCATACCTAGAATGGTTAAGAAATGAAGTACAAGAAGAAAATGATCTAGAAGATGATGCCAGAGAGGCCGCAAGAGAAGACTATAATGTAGAAGATTGGATATATCGCAACTACGATTATATGAGCAGTTTCCTTAATGATTATGGCTATGAGTATGGTGGTGGTAGTGGCGATGTTGAAGGTGTTGCAGATGAATTATGGAACTGGATAAAGGATAACAGTAAATTTAATAGTTATCCGGAATCAGGAGATTACGATGATACTTACACTACAACTAGTTGGGCAGTAGAAAAAGACAGCAGTATTGATCCTGATGAAGGTACAGGAGCAGAACTAATATCACCTGTGTTTGACAGTCCTAGAAAAATGCTTTCAGAAATGAAAAGTTTATTTGACTGGAGTGAAAAAAACTTTGGCACTAATAATTCTACAGGACTTCACGTCACAATGAGTTGGCAAGGTAAAAAAGCAGAACAAAATAAATTAAAAATGGCACTACTGTTAGGTGATGAATACTTACTTGCAGAGTTTGGCAGACTTAAAAACAGTTACACAAAAAGCCAATATCGAAATATTTTAAAATATGCTGAAGGCATGAAACGTGGAGATGCAAAGAGTTTTAAACAGTTTGAAGAAATGCTCACAAAAGGTATAGATACTGGTAAGTTTAATAGTATACATTTCAAAGGCGAAAAAGACAATGACTCAGAAAACAATCTTGTAGAGTTTAGAATAGCCGGTGGTACAGATTATAACACAATGTATGAAAAAGTTGTAAAAGCCTGTGTGAGATATGCTACCATAATGAAAGCAGGTTATGAAGAAGATGCATTTAGAAAAGATTATGTAAATGCTGTATTTAGATTATTGCGTAAGTCACAGGAAATAGATCCTAAAAAATTAAAAGATTTAGAAGTAGTTAATCACGAAGTAATAGACTCTGCAAAAAGTATTGTGGGCAAAAAAGATTACTTTGATGTTATTAAATTATTAAGCACCAGTGTTGAATATTTACAAGGCTATAAAGAACTGAGTGATCCTGATGCAGATAAACAATGGAAACAGAGTATAAAGGATTACGAAAAAGGTACTGGTAGCAAAGTAGAGATAGAAGAAGTAGAAGAAAAAGAGCCAATGCAGGGTTATATAAAACCCAACAGTATGGCACCAAGCAAAAGAGCGGCTGGCGAATTAGACAAAGCACAAGACAGATTTGGGTCAGCAATAACATTGTTGGCAAGAGACATAGCAGATGGCAATAACAGAGCACCTGTTAGTGCTAAACACATTGGTGCATTTAGAAAATTTGCCAAAGAATTACAACTAAACACTGATACTATAGAAAAACTGGCATTGTCAGGAATGAATAATTATAATTTTGATGGAACTGACAAAGAAAAAATAGCAAGATTACAAAAAGGTATAAATTCTTTATTCAAGCAAGACATAATTAAGAAACCAGAATATCTGTCAATCAAAGACATTGATGTTATCGGTAGTAAAATGTGGCAGTTCTATCAGTCAGATGATGCCAAAGATAATGGCAAAATGGATAAACTTGCAGACTTACTGGTTAACCTAAATCCCTCAAATAACAAAATAGATGTTGAAGAAATATTAAGAGAATTACCACAAGAAAGAAGTGAAAATGGATTTTATGCTAAACTGAAAGGCTCCGGCTGGAATACAAGAGTATCATTATTAAAGAACAACGGTATAACAAGTAAAGGTTCTGCACAGGAATTATTAAAATTCCTAGAACCATATGGTGGTTACAAACACCCAACAAGTCCAGACCATCACGTTAATATAAAGAGTGATGATCCATATACAGACGTATTTCTAATGAGGCTCACACAGAGATTAAGAGCCAGGTTGGACCATTTAAAAGACCTGGAAAGGGAAGACAAAGAAAAATATGTAAGTATTGCTAAACAAGTAAGCAAACTAGGAATAGAATTACTAGAGGCATTGAAGCCTAAAAAACTTGATCCATATGACGGCCCAAATTATCTGGCTTCGCACAATGAACTAGATCGATGGAATGATGTAATGGACAGGCTTGTAAAAGCAGACAGTGAAATAGGAACAGATGAACAAACATTCAATTTACCTGCTCTTATTGATGATTATGTATTAGCATCTATCAATTTAAATTATTATTATAGAGAAAAACAATTAGGTACAACAATTAGTTCAGAAATAAAGTCATTAATTAAAGAACGATTTGCGGCAATAAAAAAATTCTTATCAGCATTTGATAAAATATTCCAGAAAGAAGGATTTGTAAATCTTAAACAAGAAATAAAAGCCAAAAATACTTTGGATAAACGCAACAAAGACTTTGAAAAGAATGTCAGAGACAACGCAAAAGCAAAACTAAACATACCAAGTCACAGTTGGGTGTACATAGACAAAGACTTTTTTGACACTATTACTGATGACAACTACGAAGACAGAGCGGCATATTTAGATAATCATATAGAACATTTTAATGACAAAGTAAACCAATCTAAAGTTTATGTCATACCTTCCAGTCATTTTACTGATGCCGAAGATGCCACAAACGGTTTAGAACTTATAGATACATTTGAAAAAAACAAAAACTATTATCACACCTGGCGTAAAAAGGGTTATAAAAAAATAGTAAATAGATTCAACAACAAATATGGTTATAGTTGGAAGGACTTAATCGACCCAGATAAGTTTATTCAAGGCGATGGTGATGTATATCAAAAATTACAAAGACTTGGTATTGAAGTCACTCACAAAGGCGACAGCAGAAAAGGTGCACCTGGACAAGAAGATTTATTTCCAGATGAAGAAACACGAAATCCCAAAAGCGGAGAGCCATTAAACAGAAGTTATGGCATAAGTTGGGAGAATATGGATGACGAGGCAGAGCAAAAACGTTTTGATGCATTTGATTGGGAACAGTACCCAGCAAAAATGAAAGATGTAGTTGCTAAAGAAATGGCCAACAAACAAAGCAGTGGTGGTAGTTTTAAGGTAGCATTAGACAACATTCTTAAAAAAGTACTTGACGGTGATGTAGGTATAGACAAAGACGATCTAGGCAAACCCTTAGACAAGATGGCTATAGCGGCTGGCATAGAACCCGACGATGGTGGTTCCTCAAATGGTATAGCAAGTAAAACAGATTGGGGCAATTTAGCAGACCATTTAGGAATAGAACGTGGCGTAAATGATCAAGGTGTAACCTTATTGGCTAAAGCATATAAACAGTTTGATGGAAACCACGAATGGAGACCTGCTGAAACCGACGAGGATGGCAAAAATGTAATTGGATTGCGTAGATGGGCCGCCGCAGTAAGAG
>Ga0208767_1000173_pt1 | contig 46589 bp, 45 predicted proteins | sample VirMetDEL_Mar_21_FD_184514 | JGI IMG/M metagenome (GOLD analysis project Ga0208767, IMG submission 184514) | Aqueous microbial communities from the Delaware River and Bay under freshwater to marine salinity gradient to study organic matter... | ecosystem: Environmental > Aquatic > Marine >...
TCTGTTGATACAGTTGCTCAAGGTAACGACTCAGGCAATACTTCATTTACAACCACTTCTGGTTACACCGCACCATCGAGCTATAACTAATGGCACCTTTTGACGGCAGATATTCACCAGACCTAATCAATAAGGTCAGCACACAGATTGATGGTCAACTTCCCGACTTTGTGGCAGATGACCATCCTATATTCTCATCCTTTCTTCAAAGTTACTACAAGTATCTGGAGTCTGGTGAACTTGTCGTCTCTGCAACAATTGATAATCTACTTCTTGAGGTAGAAACAACTACTCGACTTCTTGATGAGAATGCAGACCGCATCGTTCTAGAGAAGGGAACTGGTACTACAGGTAAGTTTGTCGTTGGTGAGATTATCACTGGTTCTACTTCTAAAGCTACTGCTGAAGTTCTTGTTGATGACTTGGGTAATAATGGAAGACCAAGACTATTCATCACATCTCAACAACAGTTTGTAACTGGTGAGACAATCACTGGTGCAACCTCTGGTGCAACTGGCACAGTAACAAGTTATCGTGCAAGTCCTGTACAGAATATTCAACAACTTCTCGCATACGCAGATGTTGATAATACTATCTACGACTTCCTAGAAGAGTTTCGTAAGTCATTCATGAATGCAATTCCAAGCAATCTTGCAGTTGACAAAAGAAAAATCATTAAGAATATTCGTGAACTCTATCGTAGGAAGGGAACTCAAGAAGGTATCAAACTTTTCATTCGTATTCTTCTTGACGAAGAAGCTGAGGTGTTTTATCCCAACACAAGAATGCTTCGTGTGTCTGGAGGTGATTGGGACAAACCTACAATTATTCGTGCAAGTCCAATTGGAACTCCAATTCATGGTGAGCTGGAAGGACAAACGATTACTGGGCAAACATCTGGCGCAACTGCAAGAGTTGAGGCTTGTGCAACGTTTGTTGATCCATCAGATGCAGCTACAATTGTAGAAATTACTATTAGTGATATTAACGGTACATTTACAAAGGATGAAGAGATACACGGTGTCTCTGGTGTTGTTGATGTCGTCTACAAATATAATATACGACAAATCGTAAGTTCTGCAACAGTCTCTAATGAAGGTATTCTTTATTCTACCAATGACACAATTGATGTTGAAACAGACACAGTAATCGGTAGTGGTGATGTTGATGCTGTTGTGGGACAAGTTGCAACTGGTTCTGTTAGTGGTGTTGAAGTAGATGATGCCGGTACAGATTACGAGCTTGGTGATGTTCTAACATTTACTGATAATACATCAGAAGCAGGACTTGTTCAGTCTGCTTCCGCTCGTGTCGCAGTTATTCATGGTTCTATTCTACTTGAGGATGGTGAGACACTTCTTCAAGAAGGTGCAACCAATAGAGAGGTTGAGTATTTCAATATCGTACAAGAGGATGGTGGAGAACTATTCTTTGAGTCTGGTAATGCCGCAGTAGAAGTTGGTGGTATCAACACAGAGGCAGAACTTGGTAACAGAATTCAAGCAGAGGCATCTATCTTTGAAGAAAGAGTGGATGTGTCAAAAAGAGATGATGATACATTTATTCTGGAGTCTGGTTCTGGTGATATCACAAAAGTATTCCTACAGGACGGTGGATTTGGATATTCCAAACTTCCGACTGTCACGATTACCTCGAAATTTGGTAGTGGTGCGAAGCTTCTTGCAACAACAAATGATATTGGTAGAATTGAAGATGTAAATCTAAGAACAGTTGGGTTTGATTATCAGGTTGCTCCTGTTGCTGAGTTCCGTGCAAACTTTGTTGTTAAGGATATAAGTGGAACCTTTAATGTTGGAGATGCACTTACAAGTCACGTTGGAACAGTTCGTGCATTTGAATCAGGAACACAAGTTCTAACAGTTTCATTTTCTGACATCGAAAGAATTGTTAGTGAAGACGGAACTTTTGACAACATCGTTCTTGATGGTACAGACCCAACAGGCAGTTTTGATACTGGTGACTATCTTGTATATGAAGATGCAATTGATTTCTCTGGTAAAGATGTTTCTATTACAACTGCATCAGCCAGTGCAACGATTTTAAACGCAGACATTGCAAAAGGAACTCTTAATGTAGGAATGGCTGCTGACAGATTTGGTCGATATCCAGACATCGAAAGTCTTATTGGTGAAGACCTTATTCGCATTCAAGATTCTTATTATTATCAACAGTTCTCATACGAAGTTCAAACTGCATCTGGTTCTGGATCATATCTAAACCCACTGAAGAAATCTGTACACCCATCTGGATTTAATGTATTCAGTAAGGTAAAGTCTTCTACTGCTGTGTATGCGGGTATCTCTACACCAACGGGTGCAACACTTGGTGACGAGTATGTTGCAGATACAAATACGTTTAGCCCAATTCTTGCATCCACATTCGAAGTTCTCTTTGATGAGGTTATAAGAAGAAGACACAAAGTATTTGATCAAGTTTCTCCTGATATTCTTCTAGAAGATTCAATCGGTGGTACAGTTCTCAGTGAAAACAATGAGAGAATGATTCTTGAGGAGGGTGATGTTGCAAATCCAACCGAAGATTATGAACTCAGAGTTATTAGAAAAACCCAAGTACAGGTTAGTGTAAAACCAAACCGTATAGGTGACAGTGCTAATGGAATATCGTTTATTAGTAATGTAACTCAAGAGAGTATTCTTGGTGATACACTTGCCGTAGAGGCTGGTGTTGAACTTGGTGTTGCTGGTATGGTTGGTGATATTCTACTTGACAATACAGCAGATATTGGTACTGCCGATGTTGGTGACAGAATACTTTTGGAAACTGTTGAAGATGTCAATGAGGGTCAGGGAATTTCAATTAATGACTATGGTAGAGCAAATACTGCATATTCAATCAGTGATATTACTGTTGCTGATGGACTAAACATATCTGATGAAACTTCTATTGTCAATATTCTATTAGAACAGGCGGAAACAGGTTCTATCAGACAAGAGGACGGTACTACAGTATCAGGAACACATGGAGACGAAATACTTTTAGAGGATGCTGTTGGTCTAACAGTTGGTGGTAAACTTGTTCTTGAAAATAATGTTATTGCACTTGAAGACGAGACTTCTATTGGACATACACCAGTTGAAGTATATTCAAGTACATCTGCAATTCCAAGATTTACTTATTCTGCTGAAGTTTATGTTACACAAATCGGTAGACTTTATTACGAATCAGAAATTGATCAAGGTGATACACAGATTCAATATGAGGATGCAACTACAGACTTGGCTGGTGTGAATATTGGTGGATTTAACATTCTAGTTGAGAGTGGAACATCAGAATCGTTCCTAGACAACCTTTATGGTAGTGCTCCATTTAAAGATTTCTCTGCAACTTCAGAAACTTTTGATAGTTCTGAGTTCACATTTGATAAGACTGTTGTATAAAATTATAAATAAGAAATAAAGGATTTCTCAAATGGCAAAACAAGTAATTGGAATCGGAATTTCAGCAAACGATGGTACGGGTGATACCATCCGTGCTGGCGGTGATAAGATCAATGACAACTTTGATGAGATTTACACCCTTCTAGGTACTGGAACTGCACTCACCACTGGTTTGAGTGCAACTTCTTCTGTCGTAACTCTTGCTGGTCCTACTATTACGGGTGTTGCATCATTTGCTTCTGGTTCTGCAGCTGTTCCATCAATCTCGAAAACTGGTGATGCCAATACAGGTATCTATTTTAGTGCAGCCGATGAGGTTGCAGTAACTACTGGTGGAACACAAAGACTAAAGGTAGACAATTCTAATACAACTTTTGCTGGTAATATTCTAATTCCAAATGCAGGGACAATTGGTTCTGCATCTTCAACATCTGCATTGACAATTGCCTCTACAGGTATAGTAACCTTTGTAGATGATATTGTTATTAAAGATGGGGGAACACTTGGTACTACAACAACTCCCGCAGCAATGACAATTGCCGCAAATGGTAACGTTACATTTTCTGGAACAGTTGCTGCTGTAGGAACAGTAGACTTTGAAATTAAAGATTCAGCGGGAACAACACTAAAAACCGTTAAGAGTTTCGCATAAATAACTGTAGGGTTAAAGGAATAACAAATGACTGCAATCATCACACAAAAATTCAGACAACATAACGCCGAACAGTTTTATGAGTCATTCTCAGAGGCTGCAAAGTCAACATATTACATGTTGATTGGTAAGGCAACTCCATTTACTGCTGGAACCAGTGGTGGAACTGACTCTGCACCACCAACTCCTGTTGATGATGTCTCAAGTGAGTTCTATGTTTGGGATCAGACCATTGCTGGTAAGAATATTTCATCTACAGATGTTCAGTATGTTATTCCTCGTAGAGATTGGGCAAACGCAACGACATATGATATGTATGATGATACTGTTAGTGCATCAAATACTTCTACATCTGGCGCAACAAATCTGTATGACTCAACATTTTTCTTTAGAACATCAGATAACAGAGTATATATGGTTCTAGACAATAATGCTGGTACTGCATATTCTGGTACAGAACCTACTTCAGAAGCAAATACACCCTTTGCTTCTGGTGGATACATTCTTAAGTACATGTATACCATCAGTGCATCTGACCAAGTTAAGTTTCTAACAACGGACTTTATGCCTGTTCGCACAGACTCCACTGTTTCTTCTGCTGCAACTGACGGTAAAATCGAATCACTTGTTGTTACTGGTGGTTCTGGTTATACACAGGGAACGTACTACGCCGCAGTTTATGGTGATGGTTCAAACCAAGGGACTGCCTCTGGTGCAATCGTAAAGATTGTTGTTGACTCAGACGGTGTTCTGAATGCATTTGGTCTAACAGATGGAACAGACACAACTGTTTATGCGGGTGGTTCTGGATATACATACGGAACTGTAAATCTTGCATCAGGTTATACATTCTCAGATGCAGCTCTAACAAGTGCATCTGCAATCGGTGGTTCTGGTGGTTCCATTCGTGTTGTGATTAGTCCAAAGGGTGGTCATGGTTCAAATGCTGTTGACCAACTTGGTGGTCACTATGTCATGTTGAACACACTCTTTATCGGTGCAGAACGTGACGACCTTCTCACAGGTAACGATTTCAGAAACATTGCAATCGTAGTTGACCCAACAACTTATGGAACTTCCACAGTTGCAACAGATGCAACAATTCGTCAGACCTCTGCACTTAAACTTACAGGTGTAAGTGGAACATTTGCTGCTGACGAGAAGATTACTCAGACATCAACTGGAGCTGTTGGTAAAGTTGTAGAGTGGGATTCAGATTTGAGTATTCTATATTATCAACAGGAACGTTACGGTGATTATGGCACAAACTCAACCACTGGTTCATTCGTTGCATTCTCTGGTGCAAATGCTGTAACTGGTGCAGACTCATCTGCATCAGGAACACCAGATGCTGATGCAGATAGTGCGGTGACACTCTCTGGTGGAAATACAATCACATTCACAAATGGATATGCAAATCCAGAACTGCAACCCGACAGTGGAGACATCATATATAATGAGAACAGGTCACCCATCTCTCGGGCCACAGACCAGACCGAAGACATCAAAATCATAGTGGAATTCTAATATGGCACAAAAAACAAATCTTAACGCTGCACCTTATTACGACGACTTTAATAAGGACAATAATTACGTTCGCACACTCTTTCGGCCTGGTTTTGCAGTTCAGGCAAGAGAACTTACTCAGTTACAGAGTCAGTTGCAGCATCAGATTGAGGCCCACGGTAGTCACATTTTCAAAGAAGGTGCGATGGTCGTACCTGGCGCAAGTAACCATAAAAAATATTTTTCACTAAAACTTGCAACACAATTTAATGGCGAAAACGTAGACCCATCAAAATATTTTAATGAAACTATTGGAAGTAGAGTTATTATTACTGGTGCAACTACTGGTGTTAAAGCAGAGGTTATTGGATATCAGGCGGGTAGTGCTACAGAACAACCACTTCTCTTTCTTAATTATATAAGAGCAGGAACGGATAATACAACTGCGGTATTTGCAGATGGTGAAAACATTACTGCTAGTGTTGCAATTCAACATGATGCAACATCTTATTCTATTGATGTTGCATCAGCAACTACCTTTACTGCGACTTCTACAGATGTAACGAGTGCGCAAGGTCCAGCATCTAGAGCAGGTATAGCCTATTATGTAAAAACAGGTGTTTATTATGTTCGTGGTTTTTTTGTTGCGGTTACGGATCAAACATTAGTACTTGATCCATACAATGGAAATTTTAGTGGGTTTGTTGGTTTTGATATTACAGAGACACTAGTTACTCCAGAGGATGAATCATCACTTCTAGACAACGCACAAGGTTCTTCAAACTTTGCTGCAAAGGGTGCTCATCGTCTTCAGTTAACTCTTACTCTCGCAAAGAAAACAACTGCAACTAATGCAAACTTTATTCAACTTGCCCAACTTAAGAATGGTGTAACTGTTGCAATGGGTAGAGAGACAGAGTATTCTGTTCTTTCTCAAGAGTTTGCAAGACGCACATTTGATGAGTCTGGTAACTATACAGTTCGTCCTTTCCAGTTTCAACTCCAAGAGTCAGTAACGGTAAATGAGAACACTGGTAGATTTGCCGTTGGTGCAACTACAGATGATGGTAATACTGCAAGTTCAGATTTACTTGCAATCAAGGTTTCTCCCGGCAAAGCTTATGTCAATGGTTTCGAACTTGAAAAGGACGTTCCAACGTTTAAGGACATCAATAAGGCGCGTGACTTTGAAACCAAGAATGCTGACATTACAGTTTTTGATACTGGTAACTATGCACTCATCACAAATATTTACAACTCACCAGATATCTCAGAAGTAACCAGTGAGGCAACTCCTTTCAAAGAGTGTCAGTTCTATGATACACAGAACTCATCTCGTGGTACTGCAAACGGAACACTGATTGGTGTGGGACGTGCTCGTTCTATGTCTTATCATAGTGGAACGGCGGGTGCAACTTCTTCTAACACAACCTCACAGTACAAGCTGTTCTTGTTTGACCTAAGACCATTTACAGTTCTAACTCTGAGTGGTACACCAAGTCCAACACTTACTGTAAACCATACTGATGGTGTTCTTGTTACGGGTGTGACGAGTGGTGCAACTGGTCTTGTATTTGGTGAAGGTACATCAACAACTAACGTCAACCTAACAAATGTTATCGGAACATTCGTTTCTGGGGAAAAGATTACGGCTTCAGATTCATCTGAAACAGATAGTATTGTTGAGGACTCAGGTAACACAGACCTGACAATCTCATCAGTAACCACATATTCATTCCAAGACTTCAAACAAATCTTCATGAATGATGCAGATGCTGGTCAAGACTTTACTGCTGACTTTGTTCTTGACAATCAACTGACACTTAGTGGTACATATCGTACAGAGACAACTGGTACAGACAACCTTATTGGTGTGTCAGGTTATGATACGAGTGAGGTCAAGGTTGGTGACATTCTAGAAATTCCAACTGGTACTGCCGGTGCAACTGAAGAAAGAGTTGTTGACGGTATTACCTCAACTGCAATCTCATTTACTGTTGTACCATCAACTGACGCAATTACAACCGCAAACGTTATTCGTAAACGTGCTCAGTTGAAAGACCCAGAAAAAAATATCGCACTATTCAAACCATCAAAGAGAGTTGTAAAAACTCACTTGACAACTGCAAATGGCGGTGCAAGTGACACACAATTCACCATTCGCAGACAGTTCGTTGGTACAACAGATGCATCTGGTGTGGTATCATTTACTGCTGGTACAAACGAAACCTTTAACGGTTTTTCAGAAGGTGACTACACATTATCTGTTCTTGATATCGGTAGTGGTTCTACTCACGCAACTGGTGACATTGTAAGTATTGATGGTAATATTACTGGAACTGGCTCTGGTACAATTACAATTACTGACTCCAACTTCAATGCATCAAAGGTAAAACTTCTTGCAACCACAACGAAGACTTCTGTAACACAAAAGAATAAAACTGTTCAGTTGATGAAACAGGTAAAAGTAACACCAGGCACAACTGATGCATATGGTACACGCCCAACGGATAAAGATATTTCTCTTGGTCGGGCAGATGCATTCAAACTTGTTGCCGTGTTTGACTCAGAAGACACATCAATAGATGCTGTTGCACCAGAACTAACCACAGGTGCAATTACTGGTACATTCACCAGAGGTGAAAAGATTACTGGTGGAACAAGTGGTGCAACAGGTAGAATTATTGATACTGCATCACCATTTAGTTATGTTCTGACATCAGCAACAGACTTTACTGTGGGTGATGTTATTACAGGTGAATCCTCTGGCGCAACTGCAACAGTGAGTGCAGTGACGGCAGGTGATGTTGTTATCACCTCAGACTTCCTTCTTGATACAGGACAACGTGATAACTTCTATGACATTTCTCGTATCATCAGAAAACCAAGTGTTCCCACACCACAGGGTAGACTCCTTGTAGTTTATGACTACATGGAACATGGTACTGGTGATGTAATGACAGTTGACTCATATACTGATGTTGCAAACCAGATGGATTACGAAGACATTCCATCATATAATGCATCAAGAGTTGACCCAGATGATCCAGAACCAACAGGTCTATTTCCACTATATGAAACATACGACTTTAGACCAAGAGTTGCTGACGTTGCTGGTGCAAGTGCAACACTTTCAACAGTAGATGAAATCACTGGAAACTCTTTTGACTTTACCTCTAGAGTTTACACTGGTACAGGTTCATCATATTCTAACTTTGGTAAACCAGCTTCTAACGTTCAGTCAGACCTTGAGTACTATCTACCAAAACGTGCATCTATCTTCATGGACGACAGAGGCAATATTATTGTAAGAGATGGTGCGTCTTCCGAAATTCCTCGGTTACCAACTCCTGTTGATAATGCAATGAAACTTGCTGATCTGTTTCTTCCTGCATTTACCTTTAAACCACAAGATGTAACTCTAGAAAGAGAAAAAACTCAAAGATTCACAATGCGTGACATTGGTAGGATTGAACAAAGACTTACTAATGTTGAAAGAGTTACTACACTTTCATTGCTTGAGAAAGATGCACAGTCCTTTGAGGTCACTGATGCAAACGGACTAAACAGATTTAAGTCTGGTTTCATCGTTGACCCATTCCGTGGTCATTCTGTTGGTGATACTCGACATCCAGATTATAGAAATTCTATGGACATGGAATTGGGTGAGTTACGTCCAGTTCATAAGACAAAGGGTATTGACCTTATTGAACAGGCAACCACGGATAGTGCAAGAACTACTGCTGGTTATAAGAAGACAGGTGATCTACTTACACTTCCATATACAGAAGAGGTTCTAACAGAACAACCTTTTGCAACAACTCTTGAAAGAGTAGCACCATTTCTAACTGCCTCATGGCATGGTACAGTAGAACTTGACCCAGACCAAGACTCTTGGTTTGAGACAGAGGTTGCACCAGAACTTGTTATCAATGTCGAAGGTAACTTTGATGCAGTTGTGAATGCAAACAGAAACCAGTTAGGAACTGTTTGGAATTCTTGGCAGGATACATGGAGTGGACGTACTACCTTCAACCCGCTCTGGCAACGCTCCGATGATGGGGGGATGTTCTTCCCGGGCCGCACAATTGAAACCGGCACTTCAAGAAGAACCGGAACAAGAACTTTTGTTGAAGAAGACATTCAAAGAGAAAGTCAGGGTTTCAGAACAATTTCTAGAACTGCAATTCCTATTGTTCGTGCAAGGAATGTGAGATTTGAAGCAAATGGTGTAAAACCTTTCCAAAGAATGTATGTTTTCTTTGATAGACAGAATGTAAGCTCATATGTTACACCAGATGCAAATTCAACTACAGACTCAACACCTGTTGCGGGTAGTCCTATAATCGTTCAAGCAAATAGTCAATGTAGTGGTACTTTTGCAATTCCTGACCCAAAAGTTTCGGGAAATCCTCAGTTCCAAACTGGTGATATTGAATTTATGTTAACTTCAGAAACTTCTGCAACTGAACAAAAAGCAATTTCGAAAGCTGTAACAACATATAGTGCAAATGGTATTCTAAATGTAAACCAAGAAACAATTATTGCAACAAGAAATGGTAGGTTAGCTTATGAAGGAGTTAGTGAATCAAGAGCAATATCTAGAGAAGTAGCAATTCAAGGATGGGATGCCAGCGATGACGGCGGTGACACCGGCGGCGGTCCAGACCCAATTGCACAAACATTTATAATTGCAGATGAAGATAAACAGTTTAATTCTGATTTAAGTAATGTGGGTGATGGAGATGCTGGTAGATTTATTACATCTATAGACTTGTTCTTCTCTGCTAAAGATGATGAACTTCCAGTAACAGTTGAAGTTCGTAATGTTGTAAATGGTTACCCAGGCCCTAAAGTCTTACCATTTAGTAGAATAACAAAACAACCAGCAGATGTTAATGTTTCTTCTGACGGTAAGACAGCAACAACATTTACATTTAAATCGCCTGTATATTTGCAGTCAATGTCAGAATACTGTTTTGTTGTTCAGGCAACTACACCAAATTATCTTATTTGGATTTCTGATTTGGGACAAGAGGACTCAGATGGTAACCTTGTTTCAGAACAACCACATGTTGGTTCTGTGTTTAAGAGTCATAATAACCGTGCTTGGGCCATATCTCCAACACAAGATGTTAAGTTCACTCTTCGAGCAGCAAATTTTGATACAACTGCTGCTGGTGCAGTCACTCTCACTAATGACGCAGTACCAACACTTACTCTTGGTAAGAATCCACTAGTAATGACAAATGGTAGTACCACTCTAAAGGTAAATCACTTTGATAACCAGATGCATTCTACATCAAACAATGTCACAATTAGTGGTGTGGTATCTGGTGCAGAGACTACACTGAATGGTGCAATTGCCGATGATGCGACTGCAATCACACTAACTTCTGGTACAAACTTTGATGATACCACAGGTAAGTATGCACCAACAGCTGTTGGCAGTATCTACTACATCAAGATTGGCGATGAGATTATTTCTTACACCTCAATCACAGGTAACAATATTACTGGTGCAACAAGAGGTGTCGGTGGAACAACTGCTACGGCTCACGCAAATGGTGCTGCTGTTGAACTGTATATGTTACACAAAGTTCCATTTACAGAAATCAATAAGACGCATACTGCAATTGCAAATCCATCTACGGATTACTACACAGTTTCTCTTTCAACAACACCAGTTGTTGCAAGTGGTGGGGACTCTTCATTTGGTGGAAGTTCTGTGACTGCAACAGAAAACGCAATGTATGATGTCAGTAGTACAGTTATTGGAACTCTCATTCCACCAGAGTGTGATATTGTTTCAAAGATTAGACCTACCACCGCAACAAGTGCTAGTGGTTCTCAAACTTCATTCACACAGTCTACTCTTGCTAATGCAGAGACAATTCCATTGAATGATAACTACTACTATGAAGACCCATATATGGTTGCCTCAGAGATTAACGAGACAAACGAAATGTCTGGTGGTAAGTCTTTGATTATGCCACTGACACTTTCTTCAACAAACAGTAACGTATCTCCTGTTATCGACTTGAAGAGAATGACGTTCTTGGCTATTGCAAACAGAATCAATGAGATTGATTCATCTGCTGATGTGTATCCAGCATCAATCTATGATCCAATGACAGACCCATCTGGTGATGACCACGATGCAATCTATTTGACAAAACGTGCAACACTAGAAAATCCTGCAACATCACTTAGAGTTATCTTTGATGCAAACAGAGATGACACTGCTGACATCAAGGTTCTCTATAAAATTCTAAGAACTGATGATGCAAATGACTTTGATGAGTTGGACTTTAAGTTCTTCAATGATGATGGAACTGTTGCCGGTTCTGGTGGACCAGACGTAAGTGTGTCTCCATCACTTGGATTGGATCAGTTTAATGAGTATGAGTTTACTGCTGGTGTGACAGACGATGGTATCGGTACACCACTTGATGAGTTCATTGCCTTCCAGATTAAGATTGTAATGCGGGCAACAAACTCTGCAAGACCACCAAGGATTAAAGACCTCAGAATTCTAGCATTGGCGACATAACATGAAAATACAAGTTGAAGGACATAATGATCTGGTTCGTGATGAGAGATCAAATGCAATCGTGAACACAAATAAGTCTGCATACCTCATTGCAAAGAAACGTGCAGAAGAGGCTCAAAGACAACGTGATGAAATTCGTGAGACTACAAGAGAACTAAATAGTCTTAAATCTGAGATGCATGAAATTAAAAATATGTTATTGAAACTGGTAGAGGACAAGTAAATGGCAACAGTAAATGCAAGTGAACTTTCCCTTGATAGTTCTTTAGAACAGTTCAAGGAACAGTTTAATACACTCAGATCAGACCTTGTTAGTGTAACATATAGCAGTCTCATTGAGGATGCTGGTGGAACTATTGTATTTGAAGGTTCTACTGCTGATGACTTCGAAACTACTCTTGCAGTCGTTGACCCAACGGCAGACAGAACAGTTAGTTTGCCAAATGCAACTGATACTCTAGTTGGTAAAGCAACAACAGATACTCTGACAAATAAAACAGTAAACTTGTCATCAAATACCTTAACTGGTACAACTGCACAGTTTAATACTGCACTTAGTGATGGTAGTTTTGCAACTCTTGCTGGTACAGAAACTTTAACAAACAAGACTCTAACCACACCAGTGATTAGTAGTATTAGTAACAGTGGAACATTGACTCTACCAACGTCAACTGATACGTTGGTGGGTAGAGCCACAACTGACACTCTTACCAACAAGACACTAACTTCACCTGTTATTAGTAGTATTAGTAACAGTGGAACATTGACTCTACCAACATCTACAGATACACTGGTTGGTCGAGCAACTACTGACACGTTAACAAATAAAACTCTTACTTCTCCAGTGATCAGTACAATTAGTAACACTGGAACGTTGACTCTACCAACATCTACTGGTACACTTGCACTTACATCAGATAACGTTGCATCTGCAACTCTTGCATCTACAGTAACGGTTTCTGATAGCACTGCGAACACAAACTTCCCCATTGTATTTCACAATGAGTCTAACGGACTATTAGATGATACTGGCGCATTGCGTTACAACCCAAGTACAGGAACACTTCTTGCACCAAACTTGGTGGTTGCTGGAACGACGACACAGGTCAATACAGTTACGATGGAAGCGGCAAATGCAATCGTATTTGAGGGTGCAACGGCAAACGACTTTGAGACAACCCTAACGATCACTGATCCTACGGCAGATAGAACCATCACTATGCCAGATGCTACTGGTACTATGGCACTAACCAGTGATATTACACTATCCACACTTAGTGTTGATGCAAGTGCTGCTGAACTTAACTACAACGATATTACCACACTTGGAACAGTACAGGCAAGTAAGACTGTAACTGCTGATGCAAGTGGTAATGTTTTGTTCACAGATAGTGATGAACTGCGGTTTGGTACTGATAGTGATCTTTCAATTTACCATGATGGTTCAAACTCAAAAATTATAGACTCAGGCACAGGCGATTTATTAATTGCAGCAGATAACAACATTACATTTACCAATGCTGCTGTAAATGAAAACAAAGCTATATTTACAACTAATGGCGCAGTGTCCCTTTACTATGACAATGTAAAGAAGTTTGAAACAACTGCTGCGGGTGTCACTATTACTGGTACGGTAACTGTAACAAATCCAGGCAACTCTCTTTTAATTAAAGACTCTGCTGGTACAACACTTAAAACAATCAATGGGGTTTAATTGATATGACTGTAAGAACACCTGTATATTGGAATGGAACAGAAATTCAAGAGATGAATGCCACTCAGATTAATGAGTGGAAACAGTACATTGCGTATCTGTACGGCACAGACCCATCTGTAACGGTAAGTGTCGTTGCTTCTAGTGGTACTCTATCTCCAACAATGGCAGACACCAGACTACAGGCTGGTGCATACTCAACTGCTGTATCTGCATTTCCTGCTGAGGCAACAACTGCCGAACCTTCAACTGTGACTGTCAACTACGACAAGGTTACAGGACCAACATATAATACTGCACTCAGTGCAACTGGTGATACAAACAACGTTGCATTCCCTGCATACTATGATGGTAGTGATATTGTTGCAATGTCTGCCACAGACTATAGAGATACATTTATCTATCCAGTTCTTGCTGGCATGAATACAGGTAGTGAGAGTGCGTATACTAACGGAACATATACAATCTCTACCTCTGCATCAGTTGCAAACTATACTGAAGTATCTGGTTCGTCCACTCCAATCTTTATTGATACACGGGCAGATACAACTTTGTATACTGCTGCCGGCATTCCAGAAACACTTGACCAACCTACTACTATCACAAGTTATTACTTACAGAGACGTAGTGATGCAAGGTCTTTTCCATCACAGGCACTTATGCTTGTAGACACAAGTGGTAACTTAAATCAGGTTGACTTGACCTCTGATACAAGTTCTTTTAATGCAATTCTAAAGAATGATATTCGTCATTATGCAGCAGAAGATACCGCAGGGAATAAATTATCATATAACATTAATGGTTCTGGTAACTCTAGAGGTTCTGCTATGGTTGATACAAGACTTAATGGCAGTGGTAACTATCAGACTCTACAGGTTGGACTTGATGATTATCGGGCACAGGAATTTCCAGATGGTTCACCCACAACCATCTCAACATACACCTTTAAAATTACACAGGTATAAGGAATACTAAAATGGCATATTTTTGGGAAGACAAAATCGCAGATGTTACTTACACAAATGCAGAGTTGGATACTGTAAAGATTCTCTGGAAAGATGAAGATGATGTCTATCGTGAACACTATCTTAAGGTAGATGAAGAAGATGAACAGTTTCAGGCTCTTCTAGAAGTAACTTCTTATGAGGATATTGAAGGTCGCACTAAGGCTGCAAATGACATTGTTCGTCAAGAATTTAAGGATGCATTTGATCGTTATGCAGAACGCACTAATATGTATTCTAATATTGGTAATGATGGAACTGATGGTGATCCATTTATGGACTATTACCAGTTCTTTCACTTCTTCAATGATTATGATGTTGATGATGCCGAACACAAAGAGAGGTTGTTTGGACTAAAACTTTATATCTTTGATCAAGAATATGTAAAGGATAGTGAAACTTCAGAAAGATCAAAAGAAGCAAAGACCACTGTGAGAAAGGCTCTGAAACCAATTCAGGCACTTGCTGCAGCAGAACTTTTTAGAAATGAAGATGCAGAGATTCATAAAGACGAAGAGGGTAACATCATAGGAGTATTCGTTCCCTTTACATGATTATAGGTATATCAGAAGGTTTTCATGATGCTGCTATTTGTGTCCTAGACGATAACAAGATTGTTTTTGCATCTCACGCAGAAAGACACAGTAGAAAAAAAGGTGACAAATACCTTCATTGGTGTCAACTGTCAAAGATACGAGATAATCGTGACGCAATAGTTGCATACTATGAGAAACCATTTTCCAAAAATCTAAGACGACTCTACGCTGGGCAAAAGTGGAAGAAACCTCGCATTAGATATGATGTGAGTTTTCGTCATCATGAGTCTCATGCTGCGGCAGGGTATTACACTGCACCATTCGATGATTGCAATATTATTGTTGTAGATGCAATCGGTGAATGGGACACCGTATCTATTTGGGATAATATGAAGAAGGTGAAGTCTTGGAAGTATCCATACTCACTAGGACTTCTGTACTCTGCAATCACACAGCGTATAGGACTGAAACCCAACGAGGATGAATATATCACGATGGGCATGGCTGCGTTTGGTGAACCCATATATGACCTAACATACCTTCTGTCAATGAATAATCATCGTGGGGTTGGTAATATCTGGAAAGACGCAAGACCAGAAGACCTCGCTGCATCTGTGCAAGCTCTATACGAGAAAAAACTTTTAGAACTAGTTGATATGTGTCCCAAGGAGAATATCATCCTCATGGGTGGGTGTGCCTTGAACTGTGTTGCAAATAGTAAGATACAGGGAAAGAATATCTGGATCATGCCATCGCCGGGTGATGCTGGTTCTGCACTTGGTGCTGCAGCACTTGTACAGAAAAGAAAGTTGCAGTGGGAAGGTCCATATCTTGGAACTGACATAGACCGTCCAATATGGGTTCGTGGTGTCATTCAAGAACTTGTGAAGAACAGAGTATGTGGCATTGCACATGGTCGAGCAGAGTTTGGACCTAGAGCCTTAGGTAATCGTTCTCTACTAGGTGATCCAAGATACGATATCAAAGACACAGTTAACTACATCAAGAGACGACAAAGGTTTCGTCCTTTCGCACCAGCAATCCTAGAGGAGTATGCAGATGAATACTTCGAAGGACCGATGAACGAATACATGCAGTTTGTTGCCACCGCAAAACACGATTACAAGTCTGTCACTCATGTTGACGGAACTGCGAGAGTACAGGTTGTAAAGAAGAACTGCAAGTCTGTCATTCGTCACATTCTAGAAGAGTGGTATGATGCGACAGGGTGTCCAATGCTTTTGAACACATCCCTAAATATCAAGGGTGAACCAATAGTTGACTCACCCCGTGATGCAACTAGATTTATGGAGAAGTATGGTGTTCAAGTCTTCTAGAAAAAAACTGATTGTATCTGGATGCAGTTACACAGACAACTGGTGGACTCAAATACATGGTGTAAAGGTCTGGCCAGAAATCCTCGCAGAAAAACTTGATATGGATTGTATTAATCTTGGTCAGTGTGGTCGAGGTAACGAATACATCTTTCAAACAATTATAGACGAGATTCAACATCACAAGAATATTGGGCTTGTTATTCCAATGTGGTCTGAATGGAATCGTATTGATATACAAAGAAATGTTCCATCTAAAAGAGGATATAGGTGGTATACAATAAGAACTGGTGTTGGGTGGTGGCCAGAAAATAAAAGTGAGTTTTCTAGGAAACGCACTGGTTTATGGACTGAAACTTTGCAAGAAATAACTGACCTTTTTTACGAAAGGGATATGTACGGTGCTAAGGTTTGTACTGAAAGGACTATGAGATTTTTTTATCTTTTTCAAGAATTAATGGAATCTAAAAACCTTAATTATATTCAGTCTGCGGCAGTTTATCCAGTAACTTCTGGTATGCTTGAAAATGATGATAGGGGGTGGAAAGAGAAAGATTTTATAAAAACTGTATTTGGATCAGTTTACTTTGATGAAATTAATCACAAAAAATTTGTTGGGTGGCCTGTATTAAGTCAATTAGGTGGTGATACTATGGACGAAATGCTTTGGAGATTAACACCTGAGAGTGATATTAAAGATGGAGTAGGAACAAAATACACGATGAGTGCAACTGATTCGCACCCAAATGAATTAGGTCATACATTAATTGCAGAGAGATTATATGATGAGTATCAGAAGATTTATCTATAGAGTCCGTCTTTTTTTAAACACTCTCAGAAACCACAAACCCAAAAGAAATAAATTTATCTATGAAGAAGAAGATTGAAGATTATCCTTGGTTCTGTCCACAACCTTTCATGAACATTGTCACAGATGTTTTTGGAAAGATAAAGCCGTGTTGTGTTATCAAAGGAAATAACAAGTGGGATCGAAATCAAACAATCGAAGAGTATTCTAAATCAGATATGCTTCGACAGTTTCGTAAGGAGATGTTAGAAGGTGGTGGTCCATTAGTTGAATCCAACTGTGAGATTTGTATAGAACAGGAAAAACATTCACCAGAAAGTCATCGTAGAACATATAACAAATACTTAGAGTATAACAAACCAGAACTAAAGGAAGAACTGGAAGAGTATCTTGAAACAGATATGGATACCCCCTTTGTTCGCACTATGGAGTGGATTGCACCAACTAACTTCTGCAATCTTCGTTGTCATATGTGTGGGTCTGGTAACTCATCTAGTATTGCCAGAGAGAATCAACACATAGGACATCCCAATATTGGACTTCTTGGTAATCACACTCTATATAAGAACGACGAGAAAGCAGAGAGTTTCATACAAGAGTGTGATGATTTTGTAATTGACAATCTCGTAGAACTTAAACTAACTGGTGGTGAGACAGTTGCTATTAAGTATAATTATGATTTGATGAAACGTATCGTTGATCGTGGGTTAGCAAAGGACATGGACCTCAGAATTACTACCAACGGAACTCTCACTCCGAAGTTTGATGGTAAGGATATCTTTGACTATATCCCAGAGTTCAAGGAGTGCCTAATCAATATTTCTATTGAGGGGTGGGACAAACGTAATGAGTATATTCGATATCCGTCTAAATGGGACGTAATATACAAAAATGCTGGAAGATACGCATCTCTTCCCAACACAAGAGTTTTGTTTGTATCTACAATCAATGCATTGAATGTGGGATATCTGTGGGAGATTGCACATGGCTCACATGAACTCATGGAGAAATATCCAGGCAAATTTTTTCAGTTTGCATCTGGAAGTCTTGTTTGGGGGTATATGGAAAAGTATGTTATAACAACTGTACCACCAGAGATACGAGAAGAATATATCAATTTATATTTTTCTAATTGGAAACATGAATATAATGACGATTTCAAAAAGATTGTTGACTATTTGGAAACTATTCCTTATGATGAAGAGTTGATGCACAAGATGCTCAAAGACGTTAAGAGTCGTGACCTACATAGAGGTACAAGTTTACTTGATCTTTCTCCTGAGTGGAAACCATATTATGAACAACATACTGTGTATTAAGTGGGGTGATAAGTATGACGATAGTTATGTAGAAAAACTAAAAGAGCAGTGCGAGAAAAACTGTTCTGTTAATTTTAACTTCTATTGTTTTACTGACAATCCAACTCGTGAATACGATATTCAACTTCCAACATATCTTGACCATCACTATATTCCTAGTAAGAACTTCTTCTGGGCTTGGCGTAAGTGTTATATGTTCAGTGATGATCATGTAGAGGGTGATAGATTTCTTTTTCTTGACCTTGATGTGATTATTCATCAAGACCTCAAATACTTCTTTGAATTGCCTATGGACAAACCTTGGATTGTTCGTGGGTGGTGGAATGACATGGAGACAGTCAAGAGGAACTATGCTCGTTTCAAGTCTACTCCACTAAACTCGTCTGTCATTCGATGGAATAGAGGACAGATGAAACCTGTGTTGCAACACGTTAAAGATAACGCAGAGGTTATCTTCTTCACATATCCTAGTCTAGACAACTACTTTGCTCACCATTGGTATGACCCTTGGGAAGACAGTGGTTACGTTCAAGGATTTCCACAGGGAGATATTTACTCTTGGTATAAGGGTAATATTTTTCCAGATGATATGGAAAAGAATATTTTTAGAGAAGACCATAAAGTATGTCTTTTCAATAATAGTGGATTTACAGAAGGTGAGAATGATGAAAAACGGATTCACATATACTCCTGAGATTGCAAATGATTGGAAGTCTGTTTGGGCTTCAATAGGCACTGACATGACTCACTGTGGACGTAGGGTTAGGGATGCAAGTACATCTTCACAGTTACAGTGTAAATTATGGATTGTGAATGAGTTATCAGAACTTGCATTGTTTCCAAAGTCTGTTGTTTTGCTCGGCGGATGGTATGCAAATTTTATAGTTCCCCTTTTATTGGAACATGGTGTTTCATATATTCATAATTTTGAAATTGACCCAGATGTTAAAAAACTTAGTTACAAATTTAACAAGTCTCACAAGGAAAATGAGACGTACAAATGTTATTTGAACAATGTAATGTTTGATCCCATATTCAATATCAAGTTTAAAAATAAACCTGATATGATTATCAACACTTCTTGCGAACACATGTTCCCAATGACTAAGTTTAAACAACTCAATAGGGGATTCTTCAATGATGTTGCCTATGTCTTACAATCAACAAATGAAGATAAATATGAAGACCACATTAATTGTGTAAGTGGTCCAGAAGAACTCGCAGAACAGGCTGGGTTTGTGGACATCATGTATAGTGGGACAAAAACATTAGATAATGGTATGGAAAGGTTCATGGTGATAGGTAAATGAGTCATAAACAGATTGTAGATTGGTGTAGAGATAATGATGTCTGGTATCTCAAGATGGATATAGAGATACCAGAGGTTTGTATTCAAGAGGCGCAGGCCGTATATGATGAGGGGTTCTTTGTAGAACATCGTTTTGGTGATGGTGGCCATGGTGGTTGGAAGTCTGCATCCATTCACAGTTTTGTGAAGAAAGGTAAAGATATTTCTCTTGGGTGGTTTCACACCAAGAACCCAGAGGGTCATGGACTGAGAGAGGAAGATGTTGAGTGGGGTTGGACAGAAATTGCAGAAGTATGTCCAGAGACAAAAAGGTGGTTGGAGGATTTCCCTCACAAGTCTTATAGACGTTTGCGTTTTATGTTACTAGAGCCTGGTGCTGGTATCGACGCACATAACGATGCAAGTCCACAGAGAATAAGAGAGAATAGAATTAGAAACATTGCTGGTGCAATCAACATTGCATTCTATCAACCAGAGAACTGTTACCTAAGACGGGCAGATACGAAGGAAGAACTACCTTTCGAGAACTGCACTGGTTTCTGGTTTGACAATGGTGTGGAACATGAAGCACTAAACAGTTCGAATGAAAACAGATATCACTTTATCATGCATGGCGGTTTCAATAAAGAACGTGAAGAGTTGATGAGAAAGTCTCTCGTAAAACAATTTGGTAAAGATGTTTTGAAAGAGATTGATGATAGACCCAACTAAACCAATTAACTTTACATTTGAATTAAACAACATATGCAATCTTATGTGTCCACAATGTGCTAGAACTTCAAATTATAGAGTTGATGTATGGTAAATAATTTTGATGAGTTTGTGAGTTTATGGAAACGAGAGTCTTTTGATATCAAGATTAAAGATCAATTCAAGGACTACCTATTTCTTGTTTTTTTACCAGACAAAGTAGAGTGGTCCTTTGGTGTAGAGAAACAGGCACAGACAACGACACTAATGGTGTCTGGTGGTTTAACTGGAGCATCTACAGGAAACGATGTACAATTTTGTTATCGTAGTCAGATACACGAAAATCTGCTGAAATCAAATCACACACATGCAATGATTGTGTCTGTGGGAATGGTGTTTGATATGGTAGAACATGACAATGGTAAACAGATTACTCCAATTACAGACTTTATAGATTTCGCAAAGAGTGGAAAGTTCTGTAAGGCTCATATTATTGCTAGACCAAATGAACCTATGTTTCTGCATTACCAACACATGAACTTGAACCTCGACAAGTGGAGAGAGTTGAATTGTCCCGATATGAACCAGCGGTGGACTGATTACACTAGGTCACCAGAAAATTTTCATGATGACTATACACCATATTGGGTTGATATAAAGGGTATGCCTCGTATCAATAATTTCACACACGAAGAGAGAAGACGTAAGGCATTTTCTTATTTTCGTGACCAAGAGAATACTTGGAAAAATCTTCACAATCTACCACAACAAAATGATGATTACTACTTCAGTCGTTTTATGACACGCATTACAGAATCTTATTATATCTTTAATACAGAGTCTTTGCGTGAAATTCCTATTACTGAATTCGATGTTCTCTTTTCACCTACTGCTGGATATAGTGCAGAAGCAAATTGTCATCGACTCAACTTTGACAAAAAAGTTATCTTCTATGATTATAATCAGACAAATATTGACACCAAGAGAAGTATCATAGAATTGAACATGTCTTTAGACGAGATATACATGTTAAAGAATATCTCAAATAAAAATTTTGTTGATAATATTGGTAATGCTCCTGCACATGAAAGAGCAAAGGCAATGGGTGACTTCGAAGAGTTACGTCAAATGCAGGCAGAGATGTACGACCGATGTGATATAGAATACTGGTTGATGGACTTAATCAATGCGGACTACGATAGAATAAAAGAGGTTGTTAAGGATAAGGTTGTATTCTTTGATACCAGTAACATCTTTAGTTATCATGTGTGTCATGCTTATAACACTCTCGATAAACTTGTCAACTCATACTATAAATTACATGAGACATTATCATATGCAAAACAGTGTTGGTTTCAAGGGACTAAACCAACTAAACAGTGGGACAGACGATGGATATCGTAGCAGTTCGTATCGGTGATAAGTACGGTCCAGAATACGAAGAATACCTAGAGAAAAAGTTATCGAAGCATAACATCATCTGGATACGAGAGCCGTACCATGAGAAGGTAACTCTACAGTGGAATAAGATGTGGGGTATGCAGCTGGAGACAGACGAACCCATCTGTGTGATGGACATTGATGTTCTTCTTATCAACGACTATGAGAAAATCTTTGACTACCCGATTCAACGAGGACAGTTTGTTGCGATGCCGGGATGGTGGAGAAACGATGCCGATGAGTATCGTATCAACGGTGGGTTCTTCAAATACTATCCGAAGGACTGTCAATATATCTACGACAAGTTTATGAGTGACATTCATTACTGGCAGAAGTTTTACATTGAGAACGGAACAACAACAGGACCAGTGAACGGAGAACAGTATTTCGTAGAGGATAGTGTTAAAGAACAGTTAGACCTTGTGGTATTACCAAATGAATGGTTCACACGATGGGTTGTCAGTGATGATGTAGTTTCTGGCAGTGTCAACCGATGGAACTATAAGATGACACAGAAGTATGAAGAACTCACAGGTAATGACTACATATACATGGGTGGAGAATTTCACCCAGACATTAAGTATGTACATTTTACCAATCGACTAAACAAACCACATGAATGGAAAGACTATAGGAATTTTGTATAAATGAAAGTATTAATATTTGGTTTGCCTGGTTCTGGTAAGTCTACACTTGCAGAACCTTTTGCAAAACTAATTGATGGTGTCTGGATAAACGCAGACAAAGTTAGAACACATTACGACGATTGGGACTTCACACCCGAAGGAAGAATGAGGCAATCCTTAAGAATGCGTCACCTTGCAGATGGCGTGGTTATGTCAGGTAGGATTGCCGTTGCAGACTTTGTTTGTCCTACTGAGAAAACAAGACTAGAGTTTGCACCAGATTTTACAGTATGGATGGACACGATAGATAAAGGAAGATTTGAAGATACGAATGCAATGTTCGAAAAACCACCAACATGTGATTATCATGTGAGTGGGTGGTTTGATGATACAGATAAACAACTACTTGAGGTTGTTGAAAGGTGGATACAGAAAAATGGATAGACAAAAACCCACTGTGCAGATGTTGGGGAGATATCAACCTTGGCACGAAGGACATAGAGAACTTTTTAAGAAATCTCATGCAAAGACAGGTCAGGTTGCTATTATGGTAAGAGATACTGGTGAGGGTTGGTTTGATCAATCTGATGTTATTGCAGACTTAAAAACTCATGGGTATGAGTATGACCGAGATTATATTATAATGACTGTTCCGAATATTGTAAACATTACATACGGCAGAGACGTTGGGTATAAGATTGAACAGGAACATCTTGGTGAAGAAATTGAAAAGATTTCTGCAACAGAGATACGAAATGGCAAAAGTAATATGGTATGAACCATCTGGTGAAAAAGATTTAGAACGACTTGGAAACATAGTTGCGTGTTGGATGCCTGTTGATCGTACAGGCACACTAAACGAGTTTAACTGGAAGTATGATCCTATACCTCAAGAAATCTCAGATGCAAAGTCATGGGATGAATGTTGCATTTCTAGAGCCGAAGAGTTGTGGAGTTATGGTAAACCAATAACAGTATTTTGGTCAGGTGGTATTGACAGTAGTGTTGTGTTTCTGTCGTTGCGAGAGACAATGCCTAGTGACGGAGAGTTGTGTGTTAGGTACTCTCAACAGTCTATAGACGAGTTTCCTGCTCTGTATGAAACAGTTAAGGAGTTCTCAGACCCATTTCTTTCTTCTAGTGTAGATTATTTTGATCCGCATTATCTAAAACAAGACGTAACATTTGTTTCTGGTGAATGTGCTGATCCTATCTTTGGAACCGACTCTGTTAAGAAGTATGAAGACATGATGAATGATCCGTGGGATAGTATTTTATATTTTGAGAACTTATGGAATGTGCCTATAGAAAAACCTAGTAGGTATAGAATCTCTAGTCTGTTAGAGATGCATATAGAAAAGTGTCCTATTGAAATTAGAACCGTTTTTGATATCTACTGGTGGATTAGTTTTTGTTTTAAGTGGACATTTTTAGATAGAGTCATTCCTGTATTTTATTTTCAGAATGATGGGGAAGATGTTCATAAACACTATAGTTTTTTTAACACAGAAGATTTTCAAAAGTGGTCCATGCACTACCATCATCTAAAACATCAAAATACTTGGTTATCATACAAACAACCGGCAAAAGATTTCATATATAATTTTACAGGTGATAAAGAGTATCAAATTAATAAAACTAAAGAACCATCCATACTGAAACTCTTTGATGATAATTTTTGGTTAACACGTTACAAAAGTAACAGACGACCAAAGTTGTTATTAGACAACGGAAAACTCTGGAGGCGTGATGATGTTATTCCAGAGGACATTTTAAATGAATGTAAAAAATGAATTAGTTTGGTGGAATTATGATTTCAATGTTATGATGAAAAAATGGTTAATGGATAATGCTCCAGACCTTGTTGATAAATTTAATAACACCACGTTAAAAGAAAAACAAATTCAGTGGGAAGGTGGGATGAACTCTTATGGAACAAGAGTTGCATCATATCAACATCTTATTGATCGTGAAAGAAAAATTAATTTATATTATAACACAACTCCAAATATTAAATGGATACCATTTCAAGAATGGCCACAAAAATTATTTTCAGAATGTGTATTTGAAAGTGCAAAGTCCATTGCAGACAAAGGAAAGACTATAGATTTATTTTGGTCTGGTGGTTTAGACAGTAACTTAATGTTAATTGCATTTAACGAACTTGGGTTACACAAACAACTTCGTGTTATTATGGGTGGACCACCAGAAACTCCATATTTGTTTGATAAAATTATTAGGGGAAGAATTGATTATGTGCTAGATGAAACGGAAACGTTGTCCAATACATATAGTTTAGCAAAACCAGATCAGCATGTTTTTGTTGCTGGTTCAGAGGCTGATCCTCTCTTTGGTGCTAAAGGAACTCTGACAACATTTGAAAATACGGATACCAATTTATTTAATCAGTGGAATACAAAAAGAAGATTTGTTTCTTGCAACCGTATCTTCAGATTTATTTCTAATTATCAAGGTGATAAAATAGATGTAGATAATCAAAAGTCTTTTTTTCATCATCCTGAGATTGAGAAGTTTGCTATCAATAAAGTGTTATCTAATGAGATGGTGTATTATGATTTAACTCATGAGGGTTGGGGACATAAAAATGTTTGGCATCTTAATGCTGGATACAATGATGATGCTGAAAGTCAAAAACATTATCTCAAATGTAAAATGCCCCTGAGAGATTTTGTCTATGATTTTACTAAAAATAAAGACATATCTTATGACATGAAAAAGGGAGTAAGTGAGTTCAGAATGCGTTTTGTAAAATCTAATAAGGTAAAATTTAAACAAAATTTTTTACGAGTTATTGCAATAACAGATGATGGGAGTATCATTAATAGGGAAAACTTTTATGAATATGATTGGACTCGTTATATTGCAACTACATAAATAATATCAGGAGAATAAAATGGCCTATAGAGTTACTTCCGTAACCAATACCTAATAATTATGAACAATTTGAAAGTTATTGCAACTAAAGGCAATTCACTTGGTCTTTGGTTGAAGTATCACGATCCTTTGGATATTGGACGTAACAATCCCCTATATGCAGATTTTTTAACCAAACATCCTATGCAATTAGGTGAGTGGTTTGATAATTATATTGGTTCTTTTGGTTGGTTGGCCAACTGTGGTTTTTCTATGGACAGGACAAATAGAAATCTAAACTATTTGAATTTTCATTTTGAACCAATACCAGAAGTAGAGCCTAGTTGGAATAAAACTATAGAACAAGTTCTACTTGAAAGAGCAGAAGAAATTTGGAACATGAATAGACCTGTCCGTTTATGGTGGTCTGGTGGTATCGACTCTACTGCTGCACTTGTTGCATTTCTACGGACAAAGAAACCAGAACACGAACTTACGATTTACTATGGTCAACCCTGTATAGAAGAAAATCCACACTTTTGGTCATTACTCCAAAAAATAGATGACCTCAAGTTTCAATCCAATAATATGGAAACCATATTTGATTTTGAACCAAACTTTACGGATGGTTCTATCAATGTAACAGGTGAGCCCGGTGATCCTGTGTGGGGTTCCTTTGCAATCAAAGAACACATGAATAAAACAGAAAGTCATTGGACAGATATATTTAAGTATGAGGATACTAGATATAATTTTCGGGATGCCGATAAGAAAACACAAAATAAATTTATAGAATTTTGTGAATGGCACATTTCAGCATCTCCTGTAGAAATACGCAATCCCTTTGATTTTATTTGGTGGGTTGCCTTCTCCTGTAAGTGGCAGTGGAATGATCTTACACCACACAGAGAATTGAAGAATGCTTCTAGATATTATAATATTATTGGTTTTTACAATTTTCCAGAAATACAAAAATGGAGTATTGTTAACCACGATCTAAAACATAGGGGTGATTATAAATCATACAAGGGTCCAGCAAAAGATTTTATATTTGATTATGATGGGAATACAGAATATCGAGACAACAAAACTAAGTATATGAGTTTTCCTGATACATATCCAATGCGTGAAGAGATAGGTGTTGATTCAAGAGAATCGTATTCTCGTCAATTTATAAACTCTTTGATAATGAGTGATGGCTCCTATCACAAAGAAGTTTTCACTGGTGAAGACTATGGATTTGGATATGATCCAGAAATAAACTTGTATGACAGGTGGGATATATATTATAAACCAGTATGGGATGAGTGGAAAAAACAACTGTGATGAAACTTGTGAATTACTACGCATGGTTCACCCTTGCGATAGTAGTGTTGATTGTTATCAATGTTCTTGGTAGATACTTCTTTGACTTGCGATTTGATTTCGCAGTCGATGTGTCATGGCAACTGTATGCAATCCTAGTCATGTTGGGTGCAAGTTACAGTATGGCAAATGATGCTCACATAAGAAGTGACATATACTTCAAAAACTTCTCTAAACGCACAAAAAATATCATTGACCTCGTGGGATACCTAATGTTCTTCCCTGCTTTTGGTATCCTTGCGTATGTTTCTGCAATGGATACATACAAGTCTATTCTTATGAACGAGAGATCAAGTGATACAATGTTGCAACTCGTTATCTGGCCCATGAAGATTGGTGTGACCCTTGGACTACTTCTACTGTTATATCAAGGAGTTCTAAAGGTTCGTGAGTGTGTGAGTAATCTACGATGATGGCAATTGTAATGTTATGCACAATGATTGCAGGAATCTTCGTTGGTATCCCCGTTGCATTTACGTTGTTATTCCTTGCATTTGGTTTTGGATACGTTGCAATGGGAGACAACGTTTTTGGACTTGTCTACTACAATTTGCTTGGGGGTCTGTCAAATCAGATTTGGATGGCAATCCCCATGTTTATCTTCATGGGGTATATCTGTGAACGTGCAGGGTTAGTGGACAAACTCTTTGATAGTCTCAAGACAGTGGTGGGTAACTTATACATTGTTGTTATTATCATTGCAGTTCTTATTAGTCTCGCAACTGGTGTTGTTGGTGCATCTGTTACTTTGTTGGGTATCATGGCTGCCCCACACATGATGAGATTGGGATACGATCCCAAACTTACTGCTGGTGTTATTGCAGGGGGTGGTTCTATGATTGTTATTCCCCCATCTGTCCCTTTGATTGTCATGGCACCAACCATGAACATCAACATTGTAGATTTGTATGCTGCATCTCTAGTGCCGGGCCTAATGATTGCTGCGATGTACGTTGTGTATTGTCTGTTTCATCCTAGACCTAAGAGTGATGAGAAACCACAGTACGTTAGAGTGTTGATTGATGTCATACCCCTTGCAGTCCTCATTGCTCTGGTCATTGGGTCAATGTTATTTGGACTTGCAACATCAACGGAGGCGGCCGCCTTCGGTGCGTTTGGTGCAATGGGACTTGCACTGATGAATGGCAAGTTGTATCTCAAAGATGCATTAATAAAGACATGTGACACTACTTCAGTTGTTATGTTACTTGCACTTGCATCAATGATATTTGGTGCAGTCTTTACTGCACTTGGTGGGGACACGATCATCGTAGATGCACTTAACGCACTACCTATACCATCATGGGCATTAGTTGGGTGTATTCTTGTTCTCTGTCATCTATTAGGTTGGCCGTTTGAGTGGCCAGTGGTTGTTCTTGTTTTTCTACCAATCTTTCTCCCTGTTCTCGTATCGTCAGGTGTAGATATGTTGTGGTTCGCAGTCTGTCTAGGCATTGTTATACAGACTGCATACCTCACTCCACCAGTTGCACTAACTAGTTACTATCTGAAACAGGTAGTTCCCCAGTGGGACTTGGGTATGATATTCAAATCCATGATACCTTTTATGTGGATACAAATTTTAGCAGTTGTAATACTTTTCATTGCGCCGGGTATTGCAACTTGGTTTCCAGAATACTTGAAAACCGATAATTCAGGCGTTATAAATAAAATCGAAGGAGAGATTACTTTTCCTTCTTTTGACAATATGATTAAGTAACAATGAGGAGTAAATCATGAAGAAGTATCTTGCCGCACTCGCGGTTTCACTCCTTGCTATGGGTTCTGCCCATGCAAAGGATCAGACAGTCATTAAGGTTGCGAGTTCCTATGGCGCAATCTCTACCTTCAACGAACAAGCACAGTTTATTGCAGACAGAGTTTTCACTCTAACTGATGGTGCAGTTAAGATGGAAATCAAGCCCTCTGGTGCATTGGTTCCACCATTCCAAGTTCTAGATGCAACTGCATCTGGTGCAGTTGATGGTGCATGGACACAGAGTTATTATTGGGTGGGTAAGGATAAGACCCTTGGTCTTTTCAATTCGCCTCTAGGTGGTCCATTCGGTATGGATGGTATTGACTTCCTTGGTTGGATGTTCCACGGTGGTGGTCTTGAGATGTACAATGACTTCTATCAGAACCAACTTAAACTTGACGTTGTTGCCATTCCTTCTATGCCAACACAGAACCAACCTCTTGGGTGGTTTCATCGTCCTATCAAAGACCTTGCAGACCTTAAGAACTTTAAGTGTCGTCAGACAGGTATTAACGTAGAACTTTATGCTCGTATGGGTATGCAGACAATCGGTATGCCTGGTGGTGAAATCCTTGCTGCTGGTCAGAAGGGTGTCATTAACTGTGCAGAGTTTGTGGGTGGTCTAGAAGATGAACGTCTAGGATTTCCTACACTATGGAAGTACTACTACCTAAACTCACTGCATGAACATTCCAATACTGGTGATCTACTCATCAATGGAGCAGTTTGGCGTTCTCTTACAAAGTCTCAACAGACTGCAATTCGTTCTGCCGCATACGAGTCATATCTACATTGGTTGACTTGGGTGCAGTCAGAGAACGGTCAGGCTCTTGCAAGAATGATTAAGGAGCATGGTGTTAAGGTTATGCAGACACCACCTGATGTTCTTCGGGCAGAACTTGCAACTATTGATCAGATGTTCAAGGAAGAAAGTGCAAAGAACCCTTGGTTTAAGAAGGTTCTTGAATCACAGAGAGCATGGGCAGCAAAGGTTGTTCCATACAAGAACGTTGCATTCACACCATACAATTATGCAGCGGATCATTATTGGGGTCCAAAGAAGTAATTAGTATAAATAGTATCAAACATCTAGCAGAATCTAGGAGGTCATAAAATGTCACATAAAGTGAAGTGGGTAATTGCACACGAACCCATTGATTATTTCGTTGCAGTTGCTGAGTGTTTTGCTGATGAGGTAAATCAAAGAACTGATGGTGCCTTTGAGGTAGAAATTCTTAGTCTAACTGATTATACCAACAAGTATAACGATGGTAAGCGTATTACCAAGGCAGACTTAATGGAACTACTAGACAATGGTACTATTGAGATGAGTCATATTTACACAACATGGCTTGCAGACTACAATAAAGACCTACATGCTCTAGACTTACCTTTCTTGTTTGAAGATCATGATCACGCTGATCGTGTTCTAGAAGGAGAGATTGGAACATCACTTCTTGCAAGTATTGAGAAGTCTTCTAACACACGGGCAATGGGTTTCACATACAGTGGTGGATATCGCATTGTTCCTGCAAACTTCCGTGCTCCTAACGTTGATGATTGGAAGGGTAAGGAAGTACGCACAAGTCGATCACCTGTAGCAATTGATATGTTTAAGTTGCTTGGTGCAAATCCACATGAACATATCACTCTTGAAGAAATGGGTGAATATGCAAAACGTGGTGAGATTGAAGCTGGTGAGTCAACATTTGTTCGTGTTCTTCCTCTTGATCATCATAAAGACTTTAAGTATGTCAACGATACAGGTCACAGTCTTTTCTTGACAAGCATTATTGCTAACAAGGATTGGATGGACCAGTTCGATGAAGATACAAAGAAGATCATGGCAGATGCTGCATTTAAGGCATCACGCATGGAACGGCGTCACTCTGTTGCTGATGAACCTCGTATTCAAGGTCAGTTAGCAGATGAGAAGGTCGAAATTGTAAAGATGAGTGCAGAGGAAATTGCTAAGTTTAAGGAGATTAGTGCTCCAGTATACGAAATGTATAAGGATTACTTTACACCCGGCTTAGTGGATGCAATGTTAAACGAAAGAAGTACAAAACACTAAGTGGTATAATAAGTGGTTAAATATTTTTCGGTGGCCTTTTAATGTTCCACCACCTTAAGTATTGGGGAAAAACATATGAGTTATAGAACAAGAGTTACCTACACTAGAACAAGTACAGATAGTGATTGGTATGTGGCACGAGAGACTGATTTTAATTCGTATTTACAATCTCAATATATCGATACTGGTAAGATAATAAGTTCAACTTTTACAGATAGTGATGATGGATTAACCAGAACTATTCTTTTCGAATGGGACTCAGAGTCATCACTAGCTGAATTTAACGCAGACAGTACTGTAATCAGTGATTATATCAATCCTAGAACTTTATATTTTGTTGAACATAATATTACCAGAGAGGCTGAATTTAACGTTTAAATATTTCTTGGCCAGTTGCGAATGTATTCACAGAATACGTTCTCTTCAAAACCCCTAATCTGACGAGAGTTACATAGAGATATTTTATCAAGCATCTCTATGTACTCTCGTTTGCATTTGTGTCCTGTACTTGCATTGTATAGGAACAGAAGTTTGTCAAGACCATCCCACCCTATCCATCGACGTATCATTCTAAAATCCCAGTGTGGATCACCGTATGCACAGTGTTCCCAATCAATTAGTCCTTTTAGATTTCCGTCTTCTACTATCACGTTTTCTGCCCAAATGTCTCCATGCAGGAATACAGACTGATTTAGATTGTATCGAAGAGTGGTGTTCCAATCTACCAAACAATCGTGAACAAAACTATCAACTTGTTTTAATCCACAAACAACGCCTTTGATATCAACTACTCTATCGTTAGGTACTTTTGTAGTGTGGACCTCAGCCATAAAGTCTGCAAGTTGACGAATAAAGTTTTCACCGTAGTTGTCTCTTGTAAGTGTCTCACCTTCGATCCACTCACCTGTCATCATGTCGAGTAAGTCGTAAACCATTCACATATCTCATCGTAGTTTGTCATAATTTTTGTATAGTCGGGGTTGGGTATGATATCTTTATCTTTTATAAAGTCTTCGTATATAATTTCTTCACAATCAGGAAAATGTAAACGAACACCATTAAAGAATTCTTCTATTTTCATAAACCTATTAAATTCTTTTTTTGTTGCTGTAAAAGATTTTGGTGGTGGTGTTTTTCTTTTATCTACATCATAATCAGAGTATTCTCTGTTAGTGCCTTTGTAATCTTTTCTGCTTGTCTCTTGTGCTATGAACCTAAAACAGAATTGAGAAATCTTGTTCTTATTTGTTAGCCATATTAATTTGTAATCTGACAGTATATCAACAGCAATTGTTATTCTATCTTCTGTTGATATATTTCTATTTTCTATAGTATTAGACAATTGGTGTGGCATACATTTTATTATAAAATTGTCTCTACCACTAAGCCACATCCTACGTTTTTCAATTTCGTGATTGGTCAATAAATGTTCGTTTACAGTGTAGTCAATGGTGATAGGACTTGTTCGCAAGTTCTCATCGTAATGAACTTTTTTCATTCTACCATACCACTCTTTCCCACTGATAAGGTTTCTTTCTTTTGCTAAATGAAAAAGAACATAATATGATCCTGATCGTGGTGTGCAAACCAAACAATAGTTATTCATTAAACCACTCCACAACCTCTTCGTAGTTAGTATACTTTGTTGCATAGTCTATGTCAATTCTTCTTGGTAGAGCCTGGTCTGGTAAATCAAAATTAAAACCAAACTCCATATAAAACCAATCCTCTAACATTTTGCAAATACTATTGGGGTCTTCCACAAAATCTTCAAACTTTATCAGTGGTTCATTCTTCTTGAAACCTAGTTCGTAATACAACTCCCAGAACTGTTTCTGACGATGCATAAATCTGTCAAACTCTGAACGATAGGCGACGAGCGTTCTGTCACCAATGACAGGCATCTCATCACCATATACATGATTCACCCCTGTTCTCAGTCTCGTTACATGACTAAGAAACTGTCGTACACTATCCTCACGCCACAACCAGATTTTATCGAAGTCTGATAGGACAGTCTTTCTATCTTTTAGTGGAATGTAGTGAACTAAAACTTTGAGTATGTGAGGAACGTATGTCCATTCCTCATCCTCAATATCTTTATATGAGTTATGTTTCAACCAAGACCCAGAGTCTTTAAGGTTGTAACGATTGCAAATATAACGTCTCATATATGTACATCCTGCTCGGGATGTAGACACCATACCAATTCTCATGTTATATATAGTGTATGATTAATAGTTATGTATGTGTTGAAAGCACATTTGAAGAGATTTATGATTTTTGGAAAGAGGGTCTTTGGCCTGATCGTAAGACAGATATAGAACCTCTGAACGCAATTGTATACGATAGACGATTGTTAGAAAATTACGGTAATGTATCTATCTCAAAGGATTGGTCAATATTCGATTGGTCAAAACCGACTTTCTTTGCAATGAAAGAGGAGAAGACAAACAAGATTGTTGGTGTGAACAGTGGGTTCAGAACTGGTGAGAAGACATATCGTTCTAGGGGAATCTATGTTTTACCAGAATATAGAGGTCATAGATTGTCTACAATTCTGTTAGAACACACAATTAACCAAGCAAAAAGAGAAGAATGTGACTTAATTTGGTCGTTACCTAGAGCTTCTGCAATGATTGCATATGAGGGTGTGGGATTTCATAGGGTTCCAGGCTGGGAAGATGGTGATTTGGAGTATGGTCCTAATTACCTTGCAATCAAAAACTTATAAATATATAAAAAAAGGAACTTCCTATGGCCATACCTTCTACCAGAGCAGATTTCAAGAATTATTGTCTACGGAACCTTGGATATGGGGTTATCGACATTAACGTGTCAGATGACCAAGTTGATGACCGTATTGACGAGGCACTACAATTCTTTGCAGAGTATCACTACGATGGATGTGAGAGGATGTATCTCAAGCATCTTATCACAACCGCAGACGTTACACGGGCAAGGTCTAACGAGACACTATCAACTGTAACTGATGTTGATGGTTCAACAACTGCCGTGTGGTACGAAGGTAAGAACTGGATTCCTGTTCCCGATTCAGTACTTGCAGTAATGCAAGTTTTTCCATTTAGTGATACAGGTGGTGGTTCAAGTATGTTCGATCTACGTTATCAGTTACGACTAAATGATTTGTTTGACCTCTCATCTACATCTGTTATTCAATATCAGATGGCTATGGATAACCTAGACCTACTAGAACATATTCTTGTTGGGGAGACACCACTTCGTTTTAATCAACATCAAAACCGTTTGTATATTGACATGGATTGGGAGAATAAGGTAACTGCTGACGTTGATTATATTATTATTGATTGTTATCGTAAACTTGATCCCGGCACATTCACAGACCTATACAACGACATGTATCTTAAGAGATATGCAACTGCTCTTATTAAGAGACAGTGGGGTGCAAACCTTTCCAAGTTTAGTGGTGTAGAGATGCTGGGTGGTGTCACAATGAATGGTGAGACAATTTATAACCAAGCACAAGAAGAAATCAATAAACTTGAAGAAGAGATGAAACTTGCGTTCGAACTACCAGTTAACTACATGATTGGATAAACATGGCAGTCAATAAAGCATTTCACACAAGCAATCAACATGCACTTACTACAGAAAAAAATCTGTATGCAGATTTGATTGCAGAGGCAATTCAGATTTACGGTCATGATGTTTATTATCTTGACCGCACACTTGTGGCTGAGGACACGTTCCTTGGTGAAGACTCTCTATCCAAGTTCAACACTCAGGCAAAGATTGAGATGTATGTTGAGAACTCTGGTGGTGGGTATGCTGGTGAACGAGAGTTGATGACTCAGTTTGGTTTGCAGAACCTCAGTGAAGTCACCTTCGTTGTCAGTAAGAGCAGATTTAGAGACATCACAAAACAGTTCACGATTGAGAGTGGTACAGATACACTCACAGGTTCTATTCTACTTGAGGATGGAACACTGGACAGTGACGAGGTTGACATTCCATCTTCATACGAGAGTGGGTATCTAATCTCAGAGGCATCTTCTACAGACGCAGATAGACCACAAGAAGGTGATGCAATCTTCCATCCCATTCTTGGTAAACTGTTTGAGATTAACTTCGTTGACCACGATGAGCCATTTCATCAACTCGACAACAACCCCGTATACAAAATGCGTTGTCGCACATTTGATTATGGTTCAGAAGTTCTCGACACAGACATTGCTGCAATTGATGCAATCGAAGATGCAGACTCAATGGATGCACTCACTTATCAGTTCACACTTGAAGATGACAGTGGTGCATTATTACTTGAGAACGCTGCTGATACTGGTGATGCATCATACTTTATCAATGAGGACTATATAGTAGGTGACCAAGTGACAGATAAGGTCAATCAGAATGAACTATTCGATGAATTGGATGACACTATCCTAGACTTCAGCGAATCAAATCCATTCGGTGATGCAGGAGAAGTATCGTAATGTTGGGACAACAATTCTACCATGAAACCATTCGTAAGGTAGTCGTTTCTTTCGGCTCACTTTTCAATGACATTCATCTTGTTCGTAAGGACAACAGTGGAACTATTCAACAGTCTATGAAGGTTCCTCTTGCGTATGGTCCACGGCAGAAGTTCCTTGTCCGTCTGAATGATGATCCATCTTTGTCTAATCAGACCGCTGTAACTCTACCTCGTATTGGGTTTGAGATTACTGGTATGACATATGACCCATCACGCAAACTACAACGTGTGCAGAAGTTCAAGAAGGTGAAGGGTGCAAACTCTGACCAGTTGGACACGCAGTATATGCCTGTCCCATATAATATTGACTTTGAACTCTACATTCTCTCAAAACAGTCAGATGATGCGTTGCAAATTGTAGAACAAATTCTACCATACTTTCAACCTGATTACACAATCACACTAAATGACAACACAGACATGGGTATTAAGAGAGATGTCCCTGTTGTTCTAAACAGTATCGGTTACGAAGACGATTATCAGGGAGACTTTGCAAACCGTAGAGCCATTATCTACACTCTCTCTTTTACTGCTAAGTTCCATCTCTACGGTCCTGTTACCTCTAGTAAGGTTATTAAGACTGTACAGGTTGATCAGTACACAGACCTACCTGATCAATCACCTAAGAGAGAACAGAGATACACGGTTACACCAAACCCAACAAGTGCTGATGCTGATGATGATTTTGGATTTAATGAGACAACCTCATTCTTTGAGGATGCGAAGAATTTTAATCCAGTGACAGGTGAAGATGAGTAAAGAAATTGAAATTGAAAAGGCACTTGGAGTTATTGATAAAGTTGTCCCCCAAGAGGTCGTTGTAGAGAAGAAAGAAGTTGTTGTTCCTTCTCACGGAGATGACATAGACAATGACTACGAGTATCAGAGGCAAAACTTTTATAACCTCGTTGAACGTGGTCAAGATGCGATTGATGGAATACTGGAACTCGCAAGAGAGAGTGAGCACCCAAGAGCATACGAGGTTGCTGGAAATCTTATCAAACAGGTCGCAGACGTTACCGAAAAACTAGGTGATCTTCAAGAAAAGATGAAGAAACTCAAAGAGGTTCCAGATCACGGACCAAAGAACGTGACAAATGCACTCTTTGTTGGTAGCACCGCAGAACTTCAGAAAATGTTAAAGGGTAGAAATGACTGAACAAGTCTATCTAGGAAACCCAAATCTTAAACGGGCTAACGTTGCACAGTCTTGGACGAAAGAAGAACTCCAAGAATACCAGAACTGCATGGAAGACCCCCTGTACTTCATTCAGAACTACGTCAAAATTGTTTCTCTTGACGAGGGACTTGTACCATTTAAGATGTATGATTTCCAAAAGGAGATGGTAGGAACGTTTCATAATAATCGTTTTACTATCTGCAAACTTCCTAGACAGTCGGGTAAGTCTACAACAATTATCTCATACCTTTTGCATTACGTTCTATTCAACGACAGTGTGAACGTTGCAATCCTTGCGAACAAGGCCGCAACTGCTCGTGACCTTCTTGGTCGTTTGCAGTTGGCATACGAACATTTACCTAAATGGTTGCAACAGGGAGTGATGAGTTGGAACAAGGGTTCCTTGGAGTTAGAGAATGGTTCTAAAATTCTTGCAAGTTCCACTTCGGCTAGTGCTGTTCGTGGTGGTTCATATAATATTATTTTCCTTGATGAGTTTGCATACGTTCCTGCTAACGTAGCAGAACAGTTCTTTAGTTCTGTGTATCCTACGATTTCATCTGGTAAGACTACGAAGGTGATGATTGTTTCTACACCACATGGTATGAACATGTTCTACAAGTTGTGGGTGGATGCAGAAGAGGGACGTAATACATATGTTCCTATTGAGGTTCACTGGTCAGAGGTGCCTGGGCGAGACGAGGCATGGAAGGCAGAGACAATCAAGAATACGTCAGAGGCGCAGTTCAACACAGAGTTTGAATGTGAGTTCCTTGGTTCTATTGACACACTTATCTCACCATCCAAACTTCGTGTGATGACTTACAGAGAACCCAAACAGTCTAACGCAGGGTTGGATGTTCACATACCCCCACAACAAGGACACACCTACGTCCTCACCGCAGACGTTTCTAGAGGTACTGCAAACGACTATTCTGCATTCTGTGTGTTTGATGTAACACAGATGCCGTACAAGTTGGTTGCAAAGTTTAGAGATAACGAACTGAAACCTCTTATCTTTCCCTCAAAGATATACGATGTTGCAAGGGCATACAATCAAGCATTCGTATTGATTGAGGTCAATGACATTGGTGAACAGGTCGCAAACGCAATGCAGTTTGACCTAGAGTATGATAACCTAGTTATGGCATCCATGCGTGGCCGAGCAGGACAGGTTCTTGGTGGTGGGTTCTCTGGTGGTAGGGCTCAGTTGGGTGTCAGAACAACGAAGGCAGTCAAGAAGATTGGATGTTCAAACCTAAAACAGTTGGTAGAGGACAATAAACTCATCATAGAAGATTACGACTGTATCAACGAACTGTCTACATTCATCGTAAAGGGACACTCCCATGAAGCAGACGATGGATGTAACGATGACTTGGTTGCATGTCTTTTCATCTTTGCATGGATGACAGACCAACAGTACTTCAAAGAACTCACTGATAATGACATTCGTAGAACTATGATGCGAGAACAACAGGACGCACTGGAACAGGATATGGCTCCGTTTGGTTTTGTAGTCACAGGACTAGAAGACGAGAATATTGGTGAGATGGTTGACGAATATGGAACTCGTTGGTCACCTATTGTCAGAAACTATGAGAGTGATTGGTGATGATAGAAACCGATAAATGGACATTCTGTCATATTCCTAAAAATGGTGGTACTAACTTTTCTATTCGTAGTCCATACAAACCAGACAAAAAATTTAACAACATATCAAGACATAATCCACCAGATTGCTTTCCAGAGGTAAATGTACCTTGGATTGGAATTGTTAGAAACCCATACTCTAGATATTTAAGTTGGTTCTTGTTTACGAGCAACAAACTAAAATCATGGGATTACACATTCGAGGAGTTTGTTAGTAAAGATTTGCTTAGACAACCAGAAACCTCTTCTGATGAATATATATCAAGTCAGGGTGGTCTTTGGCATAAGTGGTGGCCACAACATTATTGGACGGACCAAGGGATAAGAACTTTTAAGTTGGAGACTGATTTAGAAGAGATGGAAGATTTTGTTGGATTTAGTTTTTCAGATACCAAACACAACGCAACAGAACACGATGAGTGGCACAAGTATTATACGGAAGATTTGAAGAACATAGTCTATGATAGATTTAAGACTGACTTTGATAGATATGGTTATGAAAAATAGTGATGTTATCATCTTCCCCCTCTGAAAAGTAAGTGATATCTTGTTTCATTACCGTTTACTACTGCATGATCATTATTGACATATAACTTGTAAATGTCGCCAGGTTTGTAGTCAATAGGTCCAGTTGGATAAATTGCAAACTTTGATCCTACAGGTTCGTTTATTGACAAGTTAAATAACCATTGATGTTCTGGCCCATGATTGTGTGCAAGAAGTTGGTGGTTTGGACCAAGTTTACTCAGAACTGGATTTGTAAATTCAGGGTTTTCTGACATGAATTTGTATATTGTGGGAAAATCTTCTTTTTGTGGAACAGTCCACCAATAGTCCATGTCCTCTGTTGCTAGTCCATCACCCTGTTCTGAGAATTGAACTTCAACTAGATATTCCCATCTTTCCATAGGAGCCCCAGATAAAGTAGTTAGATTGTATCTAAGTTCTTCTGAGAAATTCTTACCATCGAATGTATGTGACCAACCATCAAATTGTTTGCATTCTCTATACATTTTTGTATATAAAGACGTTCTACCACAATATTCAAAGGTTATCTTTGAAGGATCACGCCATTCTTCAATTGTATCCCAAAAATTGTGTTTTGTAATTTCTGTCAAAACATTTCTCCAATTCTATTTTTTAATACATAGTTAAATAAATTCGATTAAATCGTGGTGTTTCTTAATATAACAGTTATAACAGAGGATAGTTGACTGATCTATGAGATGAAAGACTTCTTTTCGGCTATCATCACTTGTCCCAACTCTCTTTGATACCTTGCGTATCTCTGCATCATGAGGATAGAACTTGAGACACACATGTTCAGACTCACCACAGTGTCTACAGGATTTATCGACCAGAAACTCTTCCAGAAGTATCTTACGCTTCTGGTAGTTTCTCCTAGATACCTTTTTGATGGTTTCTTTGTATTTCTCGTAATGATCATTCATAATGTTATTTATATGATATAACACTTATAAATTGACGGTTTGCAAATCGACTTTTTTATAAATAATTTCAGAGAATAACAACTCTTTAACTAAGGAGTAAAACAATGGGATTTCTAGTTTCACCTGGCGTTCAAGTAAGAGAAATTGATCTTACAAACGTCGTTCCCGCTGTATCAACTTCTATTGGTGCGATTGCCGGTCCTTTTGAAAGAGGACCAGTTTCTACTGTAACAGCAATCTCATCTGAACAGGAATTGGTACAAGTTTTCGGTAAACCTAACGGTTCGAACTTCGAATGGTGGTTTACCTGTGCAAGCTTTCTACAATACGGTGATGCACTACGAGTAGTTCGTGCAGAATCAGGTATTGTAAACGCTGTTGCAACTGGTTCTGCGGTCCTTATTCGGGACACAGACCATTATCTTGCAGCATATTCCACTGGACAGGCATCTGTCGGTGAGTGGGCTGCAAGAACTGCCGGTACTTGGGCAAATGGTATTGGTGTTTCCATCTGCCCATCCGCTACTGCATTTGAAGAGAACCTCGGTTCTTCTAACCAGACAACTGGTGAAGATGCTGCTGGTTCAACAACAATCGGTGTTGATGACGGCACTGCCTTTAGTGTTGGTGATCTTATCTCCTTCTCAAGTGCAGATGCATCTTCAGACGCAACACTATTCACATTTAATACTGGTGACGAAGGAAACGAGTACGAAATTACTGCAATTTCTACAAATGACCTTACAGTTCGTCTAAAAGACGATCCAAACGGTTCTGGTGTCAAGGCAATCATTCCTGATAACAGTTTCATTCGCAGACGTTGGCGTTTCTATGACCTGTTTGATGCTGCCCCAGGCACATCAGATTGGGCCACTGCAAACGGTCGTGGTACTGGTGATGAACTTCATGTTTGTGTTTATGACACAACTGGTGACATTACTGGTTTTGACGTAGATGTTGCTGGTAACCGCACAAACGGTATTCTTGAGGTATTTCCAAATATGTCCAAGAATCCTGTCGCAAAGACTGCACAGGGTGGTTCAAACTACTATCCAGATGTTATCTTCCGTCAGTCTAACTACATTTACTGGATGGATCATACAACTTCTGGTACAAACTGGGGTACGGATACAACTTCAGCATACACTGCTGTCAATGCACCTGTTGTGGTTACTCTTACAAGTGGTACAGATGACTATGCAGTAACCGCTGGTGAACTTGCTCTTGCATATGACAAGTTTGCAGACACAGAATCACTTGACATCAACCTAGTTCTAGGTGGTCCAAGTTCTGCTGTTGCAGACACTAAGTCTGGACAGGACACTCATGTGACCATGATTACAGACCTAGTTGAATTGAGAAAAGACTGTGTTGGTTTCGTATCACCATATCGTGCTGCTACAGTGAATGTTACATCTAACATCACACAGGCAGACAATGTGATTGATGCATTTGACCTCTGCCCATCATCATCTTACATGGTTTACGATAGTGGATACAAGTACATTTACGACAAGTACAATGATGTGTATCGCTTCGTTCCTCTAAATGGTGATACTGCTGGTCTTTGTGCATACACAGATGGTGTTGCAGACCCTTGGTTCTCACCCGCTGGTTATAACCGTGGTAACGTCCGTGGTGCAATCAAACTCTCCTTCAACCCAACGAAGGCAGAGAGAGATCGTCTATACCGTGCAAGAGTTAATCCTGTAACGGACTTCCCAGGCCAAGGTGTGGTTCTATTTGGTGATAAGACTGCTCTCTCCAAACCAAGTGCATTTGACCGCATTAACGTGCGTCGTCTGTTCTTGGTTCTTGAGAAGGCAATCGCAACTGCTGCTAAGTTCCAACTCTTCGAATTCAACGATGAGTTCACTCGGGCACAGTTCCGTAACCTAGTTGAACCATTCCTTCGTGATGTCCAAGGTCGTAGAGGTATTACCGACTTCCGTGTAGTTTGTGACGCATCAAACAACACTGGTGAGGTGATTGACCGTAACGAGTTTGTTGGTGATATTTACATCAAGCCTGCTCGTTCCATTAACTTTATTACACTGAACTTTATTGCCGTAAGAACGGGCGTATCGTTTAGTGAGGTAGGAGGTTAATCATGGCTAATATTGACGATTTCAAGGCAAACCTAATCGGTGGTGGTGCTCGTGCGAACCAGTTTCGTGTAACGATCACTCCACCACCCGGCATTGCAATTGGACTTGATGTTCGTAGAACCTCATTTCTAGTTCGTGCCTCCAACCTTCCTGCACAAACTCTTGGGGAAATTCAAATCCCATTCAGAGGTAGGCAGATTTACATTGCTGGTGATAGAACGTTTGATGAAGCATGGACGACTACGTTTATGAATGACACAGACTTCATGATCCGTAATGCGATGGAACGTTGGAGTAACGGTATCAACGATCTTGCAAATAACACTGGTGTTGTTGCTCCTGCTGATTATCAGACGGACCTCACAGTGGAACAACTTGATCGTGACGATACAGTGCTAAAGACATATATCTTTAGAAGTGCATGGCCAACAACAATTTCTGCAATCGAATTAACATCTGACACAGCAGATGCGATTGAAGAATTTGAAGTAACATGGAGATATCAACACTTTGAAGCTTCAGGCGTGAACTTCTAATTTAAACCTACTAAATAGAAGATACTAGTAGGAGATATTATGGCACAACTTTTTGGGTTCCAAATTCAAAGAGCAACCAAAGAAGTAGAGGGTGGTGAAAAGACATTCACCACCCCTACTCCTGATGACGGCGCAATTGACGTTGCTGGCGGTGGTTTTTTATCGTCTGTACTCAACACAGATGGACGTGAAAGATCAGATGTTGATCTTATTCGAAGATACAGAGATATCGCATTGCAGGCTGAGTGTGATGCCGCAGTTGAGGATATCGTAAACGAATCAATCGTAGCAAATACGAATGACGTTGCAGTACAAATTACACTAGACAATCTACCCTATCCAGAGAAGATTAAGAAAAGAATTCGTGACGAGTTCAACGAAATCCTTCGTCTATTAGATTTCAGTGTCAAGGGACATGATATCTTTAGACGGTGGTACGTTGACGGTCGCATCTACTATCACAAAGTTATTGACGTTAATAATCCTCGGCGGGGTATTACACAGGTTCGTAATATCGACCCTATGAAGATTAAGAAGGTCAGAGAAGTAAAGAAGAGCAAAGATCAGAAGACGCAAGTTGATATGATCGAAAAGGTAGACGAGTATTTCGTGTATAATGAAAAGGGATACTCTGGTGTTGGCGGTATGTCAAACTCAACATCACAGGGCATTCGTATTTCCAAGGATGCAATCTGTTATGTTCCTTCTGGTTTGATCGACAGTTCATCAGGTCGTGTTCTTTCTTACCTACACAAAGCAATCAAACCTGTTAATCAGTTGCGTATGATTGAGGATGCGTTGGTTATCTATCGTATTTCTCGTGCGCCAGAACGTAGAATTTTCTATATTGACGTTGGTAATCTACCAAAGGTCAAGGCAGAACAGTATCTAAAAGACGTTATGAACCGTTATCGTAACAAACTTGTTTACGATGCAACGACAGGTGAGATACGAGATGACCGTAACCACATGAGTATGTTGGAAGACTTCTGGTTGCCACGAAGAGAAGGTGGTAGAGGAACAGAGATTACCACACTTCCCGGCGGTTCTAATCTCGGAGAGATTGATGACATCGTATATTTCCAACGGAAACTATACCGTTCACTTAACGTGCCGATTTCAAGACTTGAAGCAGAAAACGGGTTCTCTCTCGGAAGAGCAACTGAAGTTACTAGAGACGAACTTAAATTCACAAAGTTCGTACAACGTATTCGTAAGAAGTTTACCCCACTCTTCGTAGACCTCTTGAAGACAAACCTTCTATTGAAGGGAGTAATCTCACCAGAAGACTGGCCAAATATGCAAGAACATATTCAGTTTGACTTCCTAGAAGATGGTCACTTTGCAGAACTGAAAGAGGCAGAACTACTTAACGACAGAATTCAAACACTTGACAGCATTCAGTCATACATTGGAACATTCTTCTCAAAAGAGTATGTTCTCAAACGTGTATTGAACATGAATGATGCAGATATTGCAGAGATGCGGGATCAGATTGCAAAAGAACGTGATATGGACCCAATCGAAGGTGGCGTCGATATTCCAGATGGTTCTGATGGTGTAACTCGTTATCCACAGGATGGTACTGGTGGTATTATTGCACCAGACGAAATGCCTGATTACGAAGACCCAGAACAAGACGGTATTCCATCTGATGATGACGCATTTGGTGATGAAGGAGATGAACAATGAACACCACAAAAGATTTACTAAACGCAATTGTCTCAGGAAACAACATTGAGGCAGAGAGAATTTTTCAAAACGATATGGCAGATAGAGTGGGTAGCAAACTAGAGATGCAACGAAGAGAAGTTGCAAACAGTTTTGTCAAGTCACCTATTGAGGACGTAAATGAGGAAGATTGAGGACATCTACGAACAGACAGTTCTAGAGAAGGATGAGCATCGTAAGTCTAAGGAGTATCGGAAACTTTCTCCTAAGATGAAGAACGCTGTTGACTCTATTTTCAGTGTTATGGATTCCAAACCCTCAGATTTCCTAAATAGTTTCGAAAAAACAATAAAAGACGTTTCAAAACAGTTCAAAGTGTCGGAAAAAGACCTAATGTCTTACTTTGAACGAGAAATGCTAAACATTTAAGGACTAAGATATGGCTTGGGCAACACAGATTCTATCGGATAAAGACTTCGAAGTGACAGTCAAAGCAGTTGCAACTGGTGCAGAGACAGAAGCAGTTATTGTTGATGCATCTGCACTAGACGGTCATGACGCAAACCCTGCACTAGATATTGTAGGTGTTCACTGGTGTACAACTGGTGGTACACTACTACTAGAGTTTGATGCAACCACAGATGATACTGCAATGGCTCTGGTTGGTAACGGTAAGTTGGGCGGATTTGATGGCCTGCCAGTTCTTGCAAAGAACCCAAAATCATCTGGTTATACGGGTGATATCCTCGCAACTTGTGCTGGCGCAACAACTCTGATTATTAAATTAAGAAAATCTGCTGGTTACGATAACCTAGTATAAGGACAGTAATAATGTTAAACTCACATACTCATAAAGAGATTGAAAAAGCAGTTATTCGTAGTCAACACACTCAAAGAAATTGGGACTTGACTAAGAGAATTCCACAAGAAGACATTGATACAATGATTCATGCGGTAACAAATTGTCCAAGTAAACAAAATATTGCTTTCTATAAGGTAACTTTTATCGAAGATAGATCACTTATTGAAGACATTCACAACTTGACATATGGGTTTAGTACTCACGGTGATTCTCCAGAACTACCTTCTGGTGAACAAAACAAACAACCAATCTATCTAAGAAAAAGATTGGAAGGCCGTGTTGCAGAAACAAATCCACAGACTTTGGCAAATCTATTAGTAATTTTTGAAGAGCATAATTTCTTAGATGACTTGCATGAAGATACTGTTCCTAGAAACGAACTTACTAGAAGTTTCTTAAAGAATGGTGAGTTGACAGAATGGGATATGCAAGAGATTGAAAGAGACAGAAATATTGCAGTAGGTATTGCTGCAGGATATTTAAACATTGTTGCCTCACTTATGGGATATAGAACAGGTTGTTGCCAATGTTTTCATGAAGAGGGTGTACAAGAGACTGCACTTCTGAAGGGAAGACCAATTCTTCTTATGGGTGTTGGTTTTCATCAAGAAGGTGTGAGTCGTAAAAAGCACCACATTCGTGATTTCAATTTTAGGTCTAAGAAGAAACAACCAATCCAATACGAAGTTTGGAAATAAGGATAAGAAAAATGTCTAACACGGTAAAACTGTTCTCAGAACAAGTAGAAGAAGTAGAATACATCTGCGAAGAAAAAGAAGACGGTAAGAAGAGTTACAAGATTCGTGGTATCTTCATGCAATCGGATATCAAGAACCGAAATGGCCGTGTTTATCCAGAACAGGTACTTGCAAAGGAAGTTGCAAAGTACAACAAGAATTTCATCAAAGAGAATCGTGCTTTTGGTGAATTAGGTCACCCAGACGGACCAACCGTGAACCTTGAAAGAGTTTCACACATGATTACAAGTCTGGAACAAGACGGTAAGAACTTTATTGGTGAGGCAAAGATCATGTCCACACCAATGGGTGAAATCGTAAAGAATCTCATGGACGAGGGTGCTAAACTCGGCGTTTCCTCGCGTGGTATGGGTAGTCTAGAACAAAAAAATGGTGCAAACTATGTTCGTGATGACTTCTATCTCGCAACGGCCGCCGATATCGTTGCTGATCCATCCGCTCCAAATGCTTTCGTAGAAGGTATTATGGAAGGTAAGGAGTGGGTTTGGAACAACGGTGCTCTACTTGAAGCAGAATTGGTTGAGATGAAACGGGAATTTGATGCAAAACAGGCAAGACTTGACGAATCGCGGAAAGCACTTGCCTTTGCAAAATTTCTACAAAGATTATAATTTATAAATAAATATTAGTAATTTTATTACTGCAAAAAGGAGGCATCCTATGTCAGAACTAGAACAAACAATTGAAGAGTTGGAGGCGGAAGTCCTTGCTGAGCTTGAAGAAGCGAATGAAAGTGACCCCCAGAAAAAGGGTGCCGTCCCAGCAGAAAAGGGCAAGAAGGTCGATGGTGAAGTCCAAGATGGTGGCGCACCTGTAGTCGATCCAGAAGCCGCATCATCCCCAACAGACGTTGCCGCAAAGAATGCAAAGCC
>Ga0208767_1000175_pt1 | contig 46507 bp, 35 predicted proteins | sample VirMetDEL_Mar_21_FD_184514 | JGI IMG/M metagenome (GOLD analysis project Ga0208767, IMG submission 184514) | Aqueous microbial communities from the Delaware River and Bay under freshwater to marine salinity gradient to study organic matter... | ecosystem: Environmental > Aquatic > Marine >...
ATGGGGGGACTATATTCCAACCCAAGGGTACTGACACAGTGCCCGCAATGCTGACCCCCGGCGAGTTTGTTATAAGAAAGTCTGCTGTTGATAAAATAGGAGTTGGGGCGTTACAGCAAATTAATAACGGTAGCAGTAATGTTGTTCCGAGTTCTGGGTCTACTAAAGGATTTAATCTTGGCGGTTCTGTTAGATATCTGGATGATGGTGGTATTTTAACTGACGAAGAGCTTGAACGGTTTCAGTCTTTATCTACAACCCCATCTTCTATAGATCTTGATAAGATCGTTAGAGATACTGACCAAAGAATACAACGAAATAAAAGCTTTGCTAAATATACTCCCTTTAAAGTAGCCTTGGGTGGGGCTCGTCTTGCTTCTTATTTTGACCCAACCGGAATTTCCGATACGGCCACTATAGCTGGTGGAGGTGCGCTTTCCGCTTTTACTGGTGATCCTACTGGGGAGTTTCGTAGTCAATTAATAATTGATGCAACTTTTGGAGCCCTTGGCGCTGGTGTCGCCGGTGGTGTTGGAAAATTATCTAATGCTAAAAAAGCACAGGCTGGGCTTGTAGAAGTTTCTACTGCTGCGAATAAGCTTGGTTCGCCAGAAGCAGCGGCAGTTAAACAAGCGGAGGCTTTGAGTCAATCGAGTAGGGCTGCTTCTGGCGCATCGTCGGCTGTGCTTGCTCCACCGGGAGCAGCAGGACTTAAGCAAGCGGAGGCTTTGAGTCAATCGAGTAGGGCTGCTTCTGGCGCATCGTCGGCTGTGCTTGCTCCACCGGGAGCAGCAGGACTTAAGCAAGCGGAGACTTTGACTGCTGGCGCTTCAGCGAAAATAGCTAAGAGTGTAGGAAAGAGCGGAGAGCCGATTACTAAGGAGGCAGGGGAAGCTGCGGCAAAAGCTGCGAAAATTGCATCTAGAAAATCAGTAGGTAGCGGGACAGTACTAGCAGAGTCCGCATCTTCTGGTGCTAGTAAAATTGTTGATGATTTTATAGGTAATTTAAAATTTGGGAAGATTTCAGAAGCTAGTTTAAAAAAGGGAGTGAAGAGTTATGGTCGCTATCTTCCAGATTCTAAACAAATACTTACTCGACCTGGACTTGAAAAAAACTTATTATCTCAAACAACTAATCACGAAAAATTACATTCTACAAGTCATTTGTTCTCAATATTAAAAAATAAGGGACTGACAATTAATGAAAAGATTATCAGTCAAATTGCGACTAAGTTGGGCTTGGAAGAAAAAGCAGTTAAGATTATGTCGAGAAGTAGTAATCAAGTATTTAATCTTTCAAAGGCAGACAAAAAAGGACAAGGATTAGGTAAATTATATAGAGCCGTTGAAGAAGAATATAAAGTTGCTCAAGCTTTAAAGTATGGTCAGGGAATTAAAGATGTTGATATGGGTAGTGTTGCGAATAGGTCAAAAGAATTAATTAAACAATTGGAAAATGCTAATCCCGCAGAGGTTGCAGTTTTTAGATCTAAATTAGGTAGACTTACAGGACTTTCAGTTGATAATTTTGATGAATTTATAAAAAATGTTTCTCAAAGTAGACAATTATCAAAGTCTGGTGCTAGTTTTGCACTTGAAAACTTTATGACTGGCACTGGAACATTTCTTAAAACATTGGGAACTGGAGGAGTAAAAGGTGTAACTCAACTAACAAAAGGTATAAAGGGAACACCTGGAACTGAATTCACACGGAAAACTATACGAGAGTCTAATTTAGCGCCTGAATTGCCGGGGCAGGGTGTAGTTAAAGGACTTAGGGGAGTTTTTGAGACTGGAAAATATCTAGCAGGGGGTGAAGATCCAGTCGCTAGCGCTCAAGCAGGGGTTGGTGGGATTGGTGAAGACATTACTTCTAGAGGTTCAGCCGCAGGCGGTACGCCACTTGTCAGCGCCTCTAATGCAAATGACTTACTTGCTAGAGCTAAAGAAAGAAATCCAGAAGAATTTAAAAGAATAGAGACTGAAGTACTCGACAGTCCTTGGTTGTATCAAAACGAGCCAGTGAGTGCTGGTGGATCAAAATCCGTGAATAAACCAGTGAGTGATTCTGATTTATTTTACAAAGATTTAGAAACTCCCACTACTAGACTTGGAGAGAAAAATTTTCAGGAGGCGGCAGCTAATTTACGAAGCCTTGGTGATAACACTAAAGAAGGAAGGATTAAACGTATTGTTTCTTCTTTTGGTCTTGGGGCTAGCGTTGGATTCGGGAATAAGTTAGGTGGTAAAAGTGTCCTTGGAACAGTACAAAAAGATAAGGAACTTGACCAACAAGCGAGGGAGGGTATTGATCTTAATAAACTTGAAAGAGATAGGAAAGAATCTGAGATAATAAGAGAAATAATTATTCAGCAGGAAAGAGAAAAGTTTATAAAAGAACAAAAGGCAGAAAGAACAAAAGCGATAGCTGAATATAAAAAAGGAAGAGATGCAGATCGTCAAGCGAGGATAGCTAAAGGAACCGCAACAATATCAGATTTTCCGGGTGAAGACGGCGAGAAGGATTATCGTAATTATGTAGCAGGTAAGTCTAAAATTATAGTGGACGCAGCGACCAAAGTCGCGAAAGGTAAGGCTGAAGCTTTAAGAGAGGGAGCGGTAACAACGCCATCAGTACCACCAACACAACAAGAAAAAGCTAAGAGTCTATACAAAGATTTAAGACCTGATCCCGGTCCAGCAAATATCGCAAGACTGCAAAATCTTTCACTGCAAGGAATTGATCCAGAAAAAGTAGAAACATGGACAGATAATACTAATAAATTTAGTACTCAAGCAAAATATAGGGGAATAACTGACGCTTTTCAAGGCAAGGGTACGAACACGGGCACTAACACGATTCTAAATTTAGAAAAGAAAGACGGAACAGGCATTGGAGTGCCGAAGGATAAATTATCTGATGAAAGTAAAAGTTTAGCAGCTAAATACTATAGGGCCTTGGGTTACGCCAAAGGTGGTGAAGTAAGTTATTTAAGGTTTGGGGGTTTTGGTGGTAGTAGTTTTGGTCGGGGGTATGGCGCTCAAAGCAGTCTTGGCGCTGCTTACTTCGGTCAAATGCCTCGCAGTCAAGCGCTTATGCGTAATCGCGCGTTGATTGGTCGTAATCGCATGTTTGGTCGCGCTGCTGCTGGACGTAGATTCATGCGTGGTCGCGCTGCTGCTGGTCTTGGGTTTATGTTAAATATGCTTCCGGCTGCCGGTCCTGGGGGTGGGCGCAGAAGGCGCGGCGGTGGAGCGGGAGGTGGTCTTCGTGATGATTCAGTAGGTCTAGCCGGTGTTCCATTGGCCCCGCTTTTTGGTCGAAGTATTGATGGCGTGCCTTTGGTTAGCCTTATAGACAATAAAAAAGACTATGGAGGCCTTGGTGTAGCGGCAGCGCTTGACCATAAAAATATTACGGGGGGTAGTCTCAAGGCTGCCGTAGAAGAGTTCTTCCGGCTTAGGGCTCAATTTGCAACCAGCGCCACGCGAATCAAACGGTCTTTTAGCGCAGGGGGTTTCACCGATGATGATCTTGATACAATAATGTCTTATGTTCAAGACGTTAGGCAGGAATCAGGTATAAGGTTGGCGTCTGGAGGTAAAGTTCCATATTTCGCATCCGGTGGAGGTGTTGGTGGTGATTCTGTACCAGCAATGTTAACGCCCGGAGAGTTTGTTATGAGTGCTAACACCGTTAAAAAGCATGGTGTTGGATTTATGAATCGCCTGAACAAAGGAAATCTGCCTGGATTTAATAAAGGTGGTTCTGTGGGCGGTGTTCAGTATCGCCAAGAAGGTGGGATTATGGACATGTTTAGTGGGGCTGCTCAGTCGTTTGGTATAGATACTTCAAAAATTGAGGGAGTTTTTGGTGGTTTTGTTGACAGTTTCTCTTCTGTGTTTGATAATATAATAGGTCCGTTTAGCGGTATAGCTGAGTCTCTTAGAAGTATTACAGAAGCGTTTGGAAACTTTGATATGCAACATACAGTTAATGGTGATTTAAGTTTAAATATACAGGGTATAAACAGTGAAGTTCTCAAGAGTGAAATATCTAAGTATGTTGTAGGTATAATTGGAACAGAGGTTCTGCGTGTTATGAATGATCAACAAAAGAATTTCAAATCTATAGGATAGGAAATGCAAGATAATTATTTCAGTAAGATACAGGGCGGATCTTCTTTATTCATGAAGTCAGATCATGATGGAGATAACGATGCGCACAATAGAAATATGCCCCTTGGTATCAAGACTGTTGGTCAGGGTATTGAAACTTTCACAGACTGGCAGGGTATTTCTGATTGTCTTGAAGAAAGAAAACTTGCGAACTTTGAAGATAATGATATTAATCATTTAAGGTTTTCTCAATCAATATATGCTCCTGTTCTTAAACAGGAAGAAACTATAACTAGTTCTACTTCACCCAATATTGTTAATAGCACCAGAACCATTGTTGCCGCTAGACCAAGTTCTGAATTATCTTCTCAATCTTTAAATGCTGATTGGAGTCCTAACAAGGTAAAAATATATGATGATTTAGCCCTTGTCGCCTCGGAAGAATATACTGATATTCATCGTACAGAAGTGACTCTTACTGATGTTGGTGGCTTTAGACAATATATAAGAACTGCTATTGTTCAGGATTATGAACAGCAATATTTGCAGTCCGATTTAATTGGTACTTTGGCTTGTGAGACAAGGATGCTTCCGGGCTATCATTATAATGTTAGCAGCGCTGGTGATGATATCGACAGTCCAGATGGGCAAGGTAGGGGTACAGTTTCTCTAGGCGGTAGTCTAAAGTTTGAACATTATGGAAACTGCATACTAAAGGTAGAATTTAGTAAGACTATAAATCAATCTTCTGATCATCTTGTTGACAATGCCGCCACACAGTCTATGCCTGATGTTGGTTATTTTTTATATGGCGGTGTTAAAACTAATCAAATGTGGGACAGTGGCTCTTTCGTGGGTACTCCCTGGGATAATGTTCCTCTTAATTTGGATATGAAAGACGATGCCAAAAATATGTTTTTCTTTAATCAGTCTCTGTGGAAAGACTTCGACGGCAAGATTTTAGGTTATTATTATTTGGTTCCAGATCAATATACTGGTAAAGACTATGATATAAAGAATGGTCTTAGGGTTTATCCGTGGGAAGATGATTCTGTAGAGAATCATGAAATTAGAAACGGTATGATCGGTATACAGATAGCCTATAGAAATAACTTACTTATTGATAATAGGACGGAAGTCGCTTACCCATTTACATATGCTTCACAAGGGTATGATTCTATACGCTACCAGACGATAAATGCTAGATTGACTATGATCAAATTTCAACCAGTTGTAAAATGCGGCAAGGTTGATGTTTATACTAAAAAGCGGGGCATTATAGCGGCTTTACTTGATTCAAATTACGATGAAATAACACCAGCGGAATTTCCAAAGTTTCCACCTGTTGGCGGTCAGGCGGTTGATACTAATATTTTTTCTTCTGCTAATCATGGTCTTAAAACCAATGATATAGTTGAAGTGTCTGGGGTTCTTTTGGATTATGATGCTCATCAAGGTGTTGCGGATATCCATCCGTTAAATGGTACGAAATATGTAAAAGTTATTACGGATGACATTTTTGAATTATATTATGACAAGTTTTTTAAAGATCCTGTCACTATTGTAAATTTAAGAACAATCAATGGTATTACTTGGAAGTGTATTTCTAATAATTTTGATTCTATTGGTCAGTCCTGGGACTATTATGGTAGTTTATTTTCTCCGACTGGTAGAAATGGTTATAAGTTTGTTGATCCGTCTGTGGAGGATACTTCTGATTCACTGGCGAGTGATGATGAATTTATAACAACGAAAAGACCTTCGTTAAGAGATTTAATTGACGACTCTGGAGAAGTTAAACTAGATTTTGATAACCCTAGTCATGTAATTAATTACTCTAATTTTGCAGAAAGACTTGATAGGGGTATTCCTCTTTCTTTTGGTTATCCTATTATTCCAGATCCATTTTCTACTCCTGATAATTTTTACAATTATCCTGATTCAAATGGCGATCTTGAAGAAAGTTTTGATACTCCGTTAAATGATTTTAAGCTTGGATTTTGGGATTTTTATCCATATTATGGTGGTGATGACTCCTACTGGGGGACTAGGTTTGGTTGTGATTTAGACATTAAGTTTTCGCATATGTCTGGAAACAGTAGGGTTTATACTCTTGCGATTGGTGAGAGGGGGTCTGATTTTTCTGTTGATGTGTTTGGGGTAAATAGAACCGAGTCTCCTTTTGATGTGCCGTCTTATGTTCGTTCGGGGTTTCTTGACCCTGTTACTAATAGGGAATCAATATATCCATTTTATGGTAAAAGAATCCCTCCTTGGTCTTTGCCAAATGGTAAAACTCATCTACTAACCATAACTGTAGATAGTTATAATAAAATAAGTGACGTTTCTCACAAGAATACATTATACGGTGGTGGAAAATCTATTGTTGATAATTCAAATTACGATTCTGCCAGAGAGCCAAATCCGTGGGATCAGTATTTGAGCGATACTAGAACATTTTATAAACAGTCCTGTTTCCATGTTCCTAATCGCAACGTAGCATACGAATTTAAATCAGATGACATACTTATCTTTGGAGATCCTACGATAAGTGAATATGATGATACGGCTTCAGTTCAGTATAATTCTGACTATTGGACAAGGAGTGCCGTTGTTCACTGGGTAGGTAAATCTATTTATACATACAAAAGAGATAGCTCTGAGGTTGGCGGGTTTTTAAGAGAGATATCTAGTGACCACACAAGACCTACTGCTGTGGTTCAAACAGATGGTCGTAATAACGCATCTAGATTTGGATCTGTTGGTTTTGGCGGCCTTGCTATTCCATATGCTCGAATTGACAGGCTTGGCACGGTTAATAGTCCCGTTTTTGACGACCCGTTAGTGGGTTTCGAGAAAGGTGATTCATCAGATAGTAGATATAAATTTATCTATCCTTGGGTTGATAGTTTTGGCAAGAGTGTAGCGCTTGAAAACAGAACCGGATTAACATCCGTGACTGGCTATTCAGATTCTGACCCAAAAACAATAGTGCTGTCAGCATCAACCTGTAGATCTAATATAGAATATAATCCAAATCTTAATGTATTAACAAATACTGATGATGATGGTGTTCCGAGAGAAGATGACGGGTCATTACTATCGCCAGAAGATTCCGATTCTCAAATAGGTCAGATACAGGCGAATTTCGTTTATAGTGATGGGTCTACATACACTAATATTGATCATATTTACATAAATTCTGCTGGTGGTGATTGTGATAGGCTTTACACAAATTTAACAACAAGAACAGAGCCTGATTCTAATTGGGTTAATGTTATTGATGTTGGGCCAAAAAGAGCGCTAAAAACTGGAAGTCTTGCTGGATATGGCATGGCAGAGGTTATCGCTTCCTGTAAACTTTCTGCTTCAAGCATGGAATGGGTTGGCGATAAGATTATATGGACTGACCAAAATTTATATTCCGCAACTTCTTCTGTAAACATTTTGGAATTTAATGATGGGTTTTCTGTTGGCTCTACTATTGGTAAGTCTTTTATTGACCCTAGAGGCAGTTCTATTTTTTCTGGCTTGCCGTCAGCGACTAATACCGGCGATGGTTTCGGTATTGATTTTTGTTACGAGGATGGTATTTTTGTCACGAACGCCAGAAGTAAAACAACAGAACTTGGTGAAGATATATCTTATACAATAGATGGAAGCTCCAAGGATAGACTAGACTATGTTTATGTTTATGAACAACTTACAGACACTTATGATGAAACTCAAAAAATATCTGCGACCATAGATAAAAATGAAGAAGATAAGTATTCTCTGTATCTGTTAAATAATGAAAATGCTTTATTGGATATTGATGGTTCTGCTAGTTACGGAAACAATGCCGTTAATACACTGACTTGGAATATTGATTTTCAAGGCAGATATGATCTTATAAATAATAAAATTCTAATAAAAGATCCGCTTGAATATTCTTTGTTTAGCAGGAATTATAGCGTGTCAGATATTGATAATTCTTCTTCTATTTCTTCGGAAGAGGCGCAAGTTTACCTTAGCTTTAATGAGGATGTTCAAACAACTACGTCCCGTTATGCTCTACCTGTTGGTGATAGCGTTTATTCTGTGCCTATGTTGTCACATTCTTATAATTCTCAGGCAGTTACTGATTTTAGATGTGTTAACGAGGTTAGATATAGTAGCTCTGTAAGTAAAACTCCTGTATTTTTCTGTAAACTTCCAATTAATAATCTTGACACGCTTGAAAGTTTCACGATAGAATTTGATATGGCTCAAGAGGACATATTTAGTTTTTTTGATTTAAAGGGGGAGGTTAATTTTTCTGATCGGCCAAATAACATAATTCCAAGGGTTGTAATATATGGAAAAGACCCAAGGTTGACAGTTATAGAAAATGGCCCTGCGGACACGGGTTCTAACCATAATCAATATCCTCATTATTCTAACGGGTTATGGGAAGAGCTTCCAAATAAAAACAATACTGGCAGTTTATTTTCTTATCAGTTTCCGGGTTGGTATCGTGGTGGCGCTCAAGATCTTTTCTTTTATGGTAGGATTCCTGGCGGAAAGGTTGAAACTGGAACTGTTTCACTGCCCGGAAATCCGCCTAGTTTTCTATATGGCGGCGAAAAAAATCTAGGAGAGTATTATGATCTAACTGCCGGTAGCAGGTCTGACCATCGTGGAGGAACTGCTGGAGATCCTGCTTGGGTGTCTCCTGATGTGTTTCATAAATTAACAGACATTGAGAAACAGTCAATCCTTCCGTATGCAAAAATCTTTTTACCTACAGCCACCGAAGATGGATATAGTGTTACAATTTCAAAAGATGTTATAAAAGATTTTATAATTAGTGGCGAATTAACTAATGACACTGGTAGAACAACCGCTATAACTAGATATGATCCTCCTGATGATACTAATGTTGCTTTTGCGGCCCAGGACGATAGATACAACGATTCAACTAATAAATATCCTAATGTTGAGAATATAGATTATTCAATTATTGTTGGTTTTGTTTTAACCAATGTTGAATCTTTTGACTTAAATACATCTACGATAACGCATGAAGAACCTTCTAATCAATTTGATATTGGTGCAATAAGTTATATTCTTGAACAACAAGATGAATTTCAATACGTTAACGCTAGATATCCATATTGTCCAGAGGCTCTTTTTTATGATAGATCTTTTGAGGGTAATAAATACAATGGAATCTATTTAGATTATATCCTTAATGCTACTTTTAAAAGTCCTGCTTTTAGTATTACCAAGAAAACACATAGTCAAAAAAGGTATTCTAATAAATTTAGTAAGATCGCGGTATTTAGATACGATCAAGACGCCATGTATGACGCGAGAGGATCTTCAAACTATTCTACTCCAAGGTCGTTTGATCCTGCTACATCATTTTTTTTGAATCCTGTTGACGTGTTAGAATTTAAAAAATTTGGAGTAGATAAATTCATTCCTGCTCCAAGCACATCCAATCAAAATCCAATAATTTCAATTGGTAAAAAGTCTAGCGCGTTTCCTTTTGTTGATGATAATGAAGTTCTAGCTGTTGAAGATGTGACATATTCTAATTCTTCTTATAGTATAGACCCAGAGTCTGGTGATCTAGAGTATTTGATTACGCCCACCGGCAATCCAATAGGTGATTTTGTATTCAATAAACAATCATTGCTTGGTGGATTTGATCTTGATAAAGATAGATTTTTAAGTCTCACCATAAATCCTATCCCAGTAGAAAAAGCTGGTATTAAATTATTTACTCATGGTGTTGGTGCTGATAATTTAAATGCAGACATGTATATAAGTGGGATTGCTGGTTCTAATAATAATGTTGACTTGTTCATAGAGCCAAATGAACAGCAAAATTTTGCTGATTTGTTTATTTATCCTCCTGAACAAGACAATATGTCTCTGTTTATTTACGAGCCAGTCCCATCTGGTACTGCTACGTTGTTTACAGACGCTCCAGATTTTGATGGAGATATTCCTTTGGCAATGGCAAAACCTCCAACTGGCGTGGTTCCATTAAATATTCGTGGTCCGCTTTCTTTCAATAGTGGTATTCCTTTAGTGAGGGTTCCAGAAGTTAGTGGGGTTATGACTAATTACATTGATGGTATCGGTGTTACATCTGGTGTTGCGCCATTATTTGTAGATTCAGTGTTTGGTTTCAATAATCTTATGCCGCTGACTTTCTCGCCCGGAGTTAGTGGAGACATATCTTTATTCTTGGCGAGAAATCTTGAGTCTTCAGGAGACATGCCTCTGGTTATGCCGAATGTTTTTGGTGTTCATAATACTGGTATTCCGTTGTGGATAGCAAGAAATGGCGATAAAAACGATGCGGACCTATTTATAAAATCTCAAAGATATCACAATTCTGATGCTGATCTTTATATTAATTCTCAAATTGAAAATAATTCTGACGTTTCATTAAACGTTATTGGTCCTGTTGCTGATAATGAAAATACAGATTTGTTCTTGAAAGTTGCTCTTCCTGATAGTGGAAATATGGATCTTAACATGCCTGTGGTCGGGCTGCCTACCGGGATTATGTCGCTGCACATCAATCAGGGTTATGAAACGATGCCCCTGTTTACGCCTATCGTTGAGAATCCAGCAATTCCGCTTTACATAAATGGAGTTGCTTTAGATGACAATAAATCTGTGGATCTTTTCTTAAAGTCGCAATACACTGTTTCTGATTTTGATATGGTTGTAAAACCAATTGATTATCCTAGTGGCGACGTTTCATTAAATATCGTTGGATCATTGGATGCGGGTTATTCGTTAGGCGCTACGTTGTTTATTGGAAAAGAAATAAACGCAAATGGTCAAGTTTCATTGTTTACAAATAATGATGTGTATGCTCCTTCTGTTGGCACGACTGGTTTCATCGCTGAGAACACTATCGCTATATCTGGTGGCTTGGGCGCTCCTTATGCCGACGACACCACGTTATTTATTAATGTTCCTGCGGTTGGTTCTGGTAATCAAGAGGGGCCATTGTTCTTGAAAGTTGAAGAGCCTGTATTTGGTCCTGGCGGCGGAATACTATCTTCTGGAATTATAGATTTAGCAGTGGAAGGTAACAACGACGCAGGCGTTTGGATTGGATCGCTTAAAAGTAATCAAGCGCCTTTAAGCATGACTGCTGTAGAATTTTCTTCTGGTTTTGCTCCACTGTATATAGAACAGCCAGAGCAGGCGAATATTCCTATGTACATGGCATCGTTAATCAATTCTGGCGACATTACTGTGTATATTACTGGAGCGAATATTGGTAACGGCGCTATGGATCTTTATATTTCTCCACCACATGCGATTGGTGTAGATGTGTTCACAAGAGGTTATCTGGAGTAAAAAATGGCAGTAAGTTACAAACCGCATAAATCTGGCAAGACATTGGTGATAGGTGGGCAGTCAGTGACCACTTACACTGATGGTGGTCTTATTGGCCCATTTCCAAAGTTTTCTATTAATAGAGAAGACTTATCTACTGGTGATGGAACATATATTGGGACTAAATTCTCAATAGAAATAACGGGAATCGCAACCTTAAATCCAGAAGATACCCAAGATATAACCGTTAGTGGGCAAAGACAAAATAGTGTTCAGGGCGAGGCTCTCACGGCATTGCAATTTGATAGAGATTCTTTTCCTACACAGGGAAATGGTGTTCTAGAAATAACTTCATATGGTGGTTTGAATAATGTTATAAAATTTGGCGATGCTAGACTGCTATCTGTTTCTCTTCCAGAGCAGGCAGATGAAGAAGCGGGCGTGCAAAATCTTCAATACACCTTTTCTTTTGAGGCTTATGAAGATAATTCTGATAACAATAATACCGGCAGTACTGGCTCTCCGGTCAAACCTACTTACAAGTTGTCGTCTGCGGAAGAAAATTGGGAGCTTACTGAAAATGAAGGCGCTGGCATTTTTCAAACCAATGATCCGTCTGCAACTTTAAGAAAAACTTATACTTTAACTCACACTGTTTCCGCTACGGGTGTAAGAAAATATCAAAGTCAAGGCTCTCTTGATACGGATGGTGAGGCTTGGAGACAGGCGCAGTTGTGGGTGTTATCAAAACTATTGACTTCTGACACGATAAAAGACGCAACAACAGAAGATCTTATGGGGGATAGCACCTTTTGGACTAGTCAATTTACGCCAATAAATATTGATGGATCTACTTATAAATCTGTGGGGCCGAATCTTAGTTCTGGAACGCCTAGTTATAAAGGTTTTAATCACACAAGGTCTATCTCTTCGGATATTGGTGCTGGCAGCTATAGTGTCACAGAAACTTGGACAGTCTGTCCTGCCGATCTTACTGCTACTCATGAAATAGAAGTAAACTTAGAAAGTGATGATCAGCAAATTGTTACGGCTTCTATTTCTGCAACATTCCAGGGATTGGAAACAGGATCTGCTACAGACACTAATATCACTAAATTTGATAGTGCTAATACTTCTTTTGCGGCTATGAGAAATCAGTTTTATTCTTTAGCTAATGCTGCTTACACTGATGCTGGCTTTAGCGACACTTTAAGAAATGTAAAATTGACAGAAAGTATAGGTCAAAACAGGGTCGCGGGAACTATAACTTATAGCACTTCATTTAATGATGATACCGTTAGTTTGGACAATGCTTTGTCTGAGTCTATAAATATTAATTATGACAATACAGAAGGGCTAAATAAAGTAATAGCTAAAATACCGATCATAGGGAAACAAAACGGACCAATTATTCAAGATATGAATACTACAACAATTAAAAGCGTTTCTGCTACGCTAGATGCCGTTATGAACAGGAGTAATAGGACTTCGCCTCCTACGAGTAGCGCCACTTCTATATTGGATGCATACAAGCCAACAAATGGATTGCAGCAAACAAAAACAGAATCATGGAGTCCAAAAACAGGAACTTACAATTTGTCTATATCTTGGGAGTATAATTAATGTCTAGTGGATTCATTATTCCAACACAAGGATCTAATAATCCCAATCAAACGTTAGTTCCTAAAATGTTTGGAGCCTACATTGAATCAATAAGTTCTAGTATTGCTTATGGTGGTCAGGGCGGTTCTTGTCAAATGTCTCTGGTCGAAGATCCAGAGAATGATATTGTTATAGATCTTCCAGAGGTTGGAACCGCCTGCTTTATAAAATATGGAGAGTTTGAGTACGGTGGAGTTTTTCAAAGATGGACATACAAAGAAGATATAGGTGGGAAAAAATATAATGTTATTTTAGAGTCTCCCGGTGGTAAAATTTTGAATGGTGTTAACGCTATATTAAGTAGTTTTGAAGGCACCGCTTTTAATGAGGGTGGAGGATATGACAAGATAAATCCTAGCAATAATCCAAATTTTACAACACAAATTAAAAATGTCTGGAATCCTTATGGTCATAAAGAAAATTTTGCTTTTGGCGGAAGATTTGGCTTGGCTAATACTAATAGCGCTGGATTCCCAGCCAGAGATTTATTAAATACTCTTGAGCTTATTGGTAGAGGCGAATCTAATTTTGGTGATAGGATATTATACGGAGAAAGCGAATATGAAATCGACTTCGGAGAATTAAAAGAAGTTCCAGAGTTTTTTAGAATTTCTGGTCAAACCTTGTCTTTAAATGCAATAGTGTCAGAGTGTGCAGAAATATTACAGTATGATTACTTTGCGGCTATTGATACGGAAACGTCATTTTTAAATTTAGTAAAAGATTTATATGGTGATGATTATGAAAGTGGCGGGGGTGCTATTCCTGATCCTATAGCAAATGGCTTAAAAATTCTTATTAAAACAATTGATAAAACAGAACAGCCAAATCCGGGCGCTGTTGCCGCCCTTGTTTCTGAAGCTAAGGATAATGGTACTCATGTTTCTTCAGAGGTTGGGCAAGAGTTGTCGGATGAAGTTACTCAAAGGGTTGTTGTTGGCGGTCCTGCCTCTAGGTATTTTGTTGCAGATATTAATGATTGTTTTGCCATATGGGGAAAGAATAGTGCTACTAGCTATGTTTTAGGAGATCTTGTTCCTTCTGCTTATCAGCCAGATTCTGAGGTTTCTATTATCCTAGATGAAATGGAAGGCTTTGAGACAAGCGTTACGTCTGCTTTGTTTGGCGGGTTTCCTTCTGATTATACTGCCACTATTGATGAGTTAAGAATGTGCAGAGGGGGTGCTGAGTCTTGGCAGATGTTTAAAGTTTTTGAATCCATATTTTATGAGACATACGACGAAGACCCCTGGTGTGCTGGTATCCATTTTACTCCTGAGTTATTACAGGAAATAGCGCTTGGTGTTAGTGGGCCTATGCGGTTGGCTTCTACTTCTTTGTCAGACGCTCAAAAAGCATACGATCCAGAAATACAAAAATATGTTCAAAAGATTTTTGGTAAGGTTCAAGAAGTTGCTAATAATTTTTATGGAAGAATGTTTCTTGTGCCGCTACCAGCAGAGCCGGGAGGAATATTTAATAATCTAAAATTTATAGAAGAGGATTTGCTAGAGGTTTCTGCTTGGGAGTTAACTGATAGTGCTTGGGTTAGTAATAAGCCAGTAAAAGACATAGGTTTTTATCAAAACGGTAGACTTCTTAGCACTTCTGTGTATGACTTAAATGGTAATTATGATTATTCTCCTATGGGTGGGGATTATGCGGGATGGCAAACTCTTCCGGGCACTTTTACTGATGGCATGGCTACCACCAAAGGTGGCAAGGTAGAAGATAAGGTTTTTTATATTAATGGTAGACCTTATATGGTTTTTGATGCTGGTGTTCAGATTTTAGATTTTGACGAAAATACTACACCAGATTTTGGTTTGACTTTTTTAGCGCAAAAGTTTTTTGGTATAGATATAGACCCTTTAAATTATATAGCGCCCGGAAAGCCTAATACGCAAATACAAGTTCCTCCAAGTGTAGCGTATCCAAAGTTTTTAGGCATACCGCAGGAAAGTGAAAGATATTCCTGGGGGCCGTGGTATAGATTTGCTAGATATAATGGTAAGTCTGAAGTGGTTTTTGATGCAAATCTTGTTCCAGAAAATTTTGGAAGTGTTCAGCGAATGGACGCTGCGGCATTTGATACAGCTAGTGCTGGCGTTGCTGTTATTGGCGCAAATGAAAGTGGCCGTGTAGAGTTGGCAGAAATACCAGAATACAATATAGCAGAAAGGTTTAATTCTACTGGACCATATGTTACAAACATGGATATAAATGTTGGCACTGGCGGCATAACTACTTCTTATCAGTTTAATACTTGGACCCCTAATTTTGGAAAATTAACAAAATATAATGCGGACAAAGTTAGTAGAATTTTCAAAGCTACATTAGAAGCTTTAAGAAGAATTAGACAAAAAAATCCTAAGCGTGGATTTAAGCCGATTCAATTTACAAAGTCTGATTCTTTTGAGCTTTCTGCTAGACTTCAAGAAAACAGAGCGTCTATAGGACTGACTGCTTTTAGGATGTATGATAATCCTCATTTTGAGGCATTTATGTGTAATGTTGCAGACGGTTTTGGCTTATCTTTACCTAAAATAAATGAAAGTTTTTCTTGTAGCTTAGATCAGCAGTGGTCGGGGGCAGGGACTAAAGCGGAGAAAACGGAAAATGACAGTGGTGTGTTTTTTCAGCTTCCTGTTGACATAGCAGAAGAAGAAGACGGAAGATTTGTGGCCGGGGTTTGTCCTTCATCTAGAGATCTAGACCCTTATTTTTCAGAAGCGGTTTTTGATCAGGGGGATATGATAAAATATGTAGATTTTCTTGCTGTTATGAACTCTTCAGAAGACGGCGAAACTTACGACCTTCAACCAAGAGAGGCCAATAAAACATCTGCTATCAATCAGGTTCGCGGTATTGGTCTAAGGGGGCCGCTTATTGTTTCTGGTTGGGGTTTTGATGTTGCCAATAACCCTGTGCCAAGTCTTAGTGATGATGTTACAAGATTTAATTCCGCTCAGGTTGTAGACAGGAATTACTGGAAAACCGGACCCGTGAATTTAATGTGGGACGAAGAAAGAAAAATTTGGAGTGGTGGATTAGAGGTGGTTTCCGGGTTGCTTAATTCTGATATAACTGCTCCAACTTCTCCTTTTAGTCCTACGACTTTTACTGTTAGAATTTTAAGAAAAGATACTGAAGTTAACGTAAAGGGAAGCGGTTCTCTTTCTACGAGTGAGGAAATTATAACTTGTTATAATAGAGATACTAGCTTATCTCAGACTTTTCAAGGAGCTTCTATTTTTTGCCTGTTAATTAGAGTTAATTATGAATGGACGCCGCTTTGGATAGGTTGTCCGTAGGAGAATAATAATGGGAAGATCTTGCACTTGTTGTGATTCTGAAGTTTGTGAATTGATTTCAGAGGTTTTTCATATTGATAGATATGGTCCTAGTGTAAAAGTTTTTAAACAAACCATTGAAGAAAAATACCATATTACATATGAGGTCGCTAATGGAAAATGGAGTCAAAAAGAGGTAGTTTTAAAAGAAAAAGTATCTACTAAAAAGAGTTTTTCTACTTTTACTAGTGTTTCAGATATACAAGTGGGGAATTTTGCTTGGAAAAAGGTGGATTATTCAGATTCGGAATATACTAGAATTAGTTCTAGTTTATATAGGGTGAGATATACCTATTACAAGTATATAGTACAATATAGAACTATATTGCGGTATACGCACGATGATATTCTTGATTGGTCTGATGATTTATATCTTGCTATATCTTTAAGACTTGGTGATTTCGGGGGGTTTAAAGATCCAGAAGAATCATTTATGGACATTGGGTCGAGATATGATCCAGGCGCTGGCTTTATCGGTGCTGAACGTGTAAGAAATCGAGAATCAAAAGTTTCTGGTTTTATAACGGATAAACCTTTAAATATTTCAAATTTTCAAGAATGGGATGATATTTTTCCAGGCGGAAATTATAAAAAAACTTTAGATGGTTTGGATTATGATGTTGTGGATATAAAAGATTTTCATCCAAAAGAAAATTCTAACATTACTTTTTTGATTGAACCAGCATACACTGGTGATGAGTTTTTAGATGATTTTTTAGATGATTCAACCCAGGAAAGACAAATTTATTATTATGATTTAGGTAACTATTATTCACACACCAGAGCAACTAGAGAAAAACTGGCGTGGTTAGAGGTGATTAGACCTTCCATTGAGGATGTCAACAGAGTCGTTTACGGGTCAGGTAGGTTTGATGTTGGAGACGAGTCTTACATCTCAGCTTGGCAATCAAAAGCTTGGATAGGACTGGATTGGCATAAGAGATGGGAAAGAAAAACTATGTGGAATTTTGTTTCAAAGGTTAGTTTTTTGGGAAAAAAAACTGATTTGCCGTTGCAAACTATTGCTAGTCGTGATTTTATAAATGCTGATGGTGTTTTGAATATGAAGTTTTTCAAGCCTAAGATAAACAACACCAAAAAAGGCGCTGAAAAAGTATATGCTGATGTTAGTTTCTACACTGATACTGTGAAAGATTTTTACTATTACGGTGAGAGTGAAAGAGAGTGTGGTGAGGATATGCCAGATCCTCCTGAATCACTACAGTTTAATGTTTTTGATCCTCCTTACGAACTCGAAAAGACTCTTACTCAACCAGAAGTTATGTTAGGTGGTTATCATTATTCGGAACAGTTTGGTGAATTTAGACGAGTTGCTACTCAAAGGAAATATTATCCTAACAAAACAGATGTTAAAATTGGTCTTTATAGATTACCTTGGGATAGGTTATTTCTTAGAATGGAAAACAAAACTAGCGGAATTATTCACACTCTAGAAAGTGAGAAGTACGACGGAAATCCTGCATGGAATGTTTATGATGGCTTAGTTTACATAAAAAACTGTTTGATTCAATTTCCTTCTTCTTATGAAGACGTTCTAGATGAGTTTTTTAATGATTGGGTGAAATTGTCGGTAGTCAGAGACGAAAATATACTATTCCGTTGGTCATATTACAACGATGGTCTTTTCAGCTTGATTTCTGATTCAGTTCCGGGTGTTTACCCTAGATTTCGTTCAGGTGATCTTTACCTTCCGTCAAGAGATAATTATGTTTATGATAGAATGTATCCTGACAACACTCCAATTTGGAAAAGAAGAACAAATTTTTATACGGATACGGAAAATTGCCACATAGAGTTCTCTTTTGAAAATACGAGAGGTTTTCTTGATAGGGTTGTTTCTTTTGATACTATAGATCAATCGGCTCGTGGCGGATTTTTTAGCCCTGTGACTTGTGAAGATATTTGTGGGCTGTTTGAATTAGAGATTAAAGACCAAGTACATGATAAGCTTAATTTAGTTGATTTAGGTTCGGTTAGTTATAATTGTGGTATAACACAATTTAGTAGTCGAAGCTTTAATTCTTATACTCTTTTAGAGTCTTACGCAGATTATTATAAGTCATATATCGCTTATGAGCCAAAAGAAAAAGAACTTTTTTTTAACATTGGCAACACTGGTTTTCTCAATAATATAATTGGCTGGCCTTATTGTATAAACCATCTTCCAGAGGAGTTTATAGACAGCCCAGTATTTGGTTTAGGTTACTGTCAGGAAGATCCTTGTTCGGGTTTATTTGGGGGAGGTGCCGCGCAAATATGTTATGATTTTACTGATGAGTATTCTTGCCCAACGCAAGTTGTTTATGGTTTCGCTTTAGCTTTTGCTAATTCTCCAAATCCTCCTTCCAATCCAGCTTTTTATAGGGCTTATGTTTCTATGCCTTTTTCTTCTAGGGTTGCATCTTTTTTACCAGTGGGCGCTGAAGTATATGCAAATAAATTTGGTTGGAGCAATGTATCTGATGAATTTACAGATCCTGTCCCGCAGGCCAATTTTTTTTTCTTGGACCCTTATGATTCTGTTTTTTATGTGGATGAAATAGGTTCTGACGTTGAGGCTGGTTGGGGTAAGCGTGTCTTGATAAAACCGGCAGAGGCGGTTGCACTTGGCTCTTTAGATTTTACAGAGTATGCCTCTTTAAAGGGTCAAGTTTCCAATTCCTCAATTGGAGTTACAGAAAAGTCTGTTTATTTCTTTGATGATGCTTCTGGAAAAGAGATACAGTATTCTGATAAAACTATTTCTTCTGGTGTTTGCTCTGATGTTTATCTTTCTTCCTTTCGGGAAAACGACAGTGAAACCGCCAAGCGAGTGGGTTATACATATTACCCTTCTACCAGGGGGGGCTTCCAATTTCGATTTGTAGATTTTTTGCCTGTCTTGTTGTCAGATGAGGAAACCACGCCACTCCAAGAGAGAGATGAAAGTTTTGAGACTTTTGAGCAAAACGTAGGTGATAATATGCTCCCTGGTCCTTTAGGGGCTGGGCTTTATTTCAGAAGAAAGGAGTTAAGAAAGACTGCAACTGGTCCAATACTTTCTGAAGATATTCTAGGTTTAGTTGATTATATTGATGATACAGATTTATTTTATAAAAGTACATACTCTATTGATGATTTTGATTTAATTGGACAGAGAGACCTGCCTGTTTATAGTAGACTTCTTTTAGAGAGTGAGAAAAATTTTATTTATAACACATACCTGCAAGGTGAAATTGAATATATCTATCAGTGTTTTGGGTCTTATTTTTTTGAAGATCCAGAAGGAAAAGAAGAAAGAGATGGAAAAACTGGTACAATTTTTTCAAGACCTTATTTTAAAATAGATAAGAATGGTCAAACTCAGGGACCATTTAAAAATGTTGAATTTTCAGAATTTAACCCTGGATACTTCGCTGAAGTTGAAACATTTATTAGTAGTGGGCAAATTCAAAAACCACACCGTTTTAATTCGTATGGCGCAACTGACTATAGTGAATTTCGCCCAAGTTCACATATTATGCTTGTATCAGGTAATATGGAAACCGCTCCAGAAGAAAAAGAGTCTGAAATTGAACCTATTGGTAGTTTTGAAGAAGAGTTTCTGGGTTTATATTTTGTCAAGAGTAGCTATGATTCAGGCGATTTTAAGAATCCATTTTTTTATACAGGCTGGGTTGATCCTCCGACTTTTTCAAAAAAGGATTTTAATGTTGATATTCCCAATCCAGAGTGGGAATATCCTGAATGTTGCGCTGAACCCGGAACCCCCAGAAATGAAGATTGTATTGTTGATAATTTTACTGATAGGAATATCAGACCTGCTGTTTCGGTAATTAATTGGGATGTGGCGAGTTTTCCTACCTGTCCTGGGGAGCCAGAGACTTTGCATATTCCTTATGTAGATTCGAGTGAGTTGGTTAGTATATGTGAGGGCGCAAGTTTTACCGTTGCTGGCTTTGTGAATGATCCTCCTCCAGATGAATCTGACAGGATTTATGAAAAAAGTGATGGTAATGAGCAGGTTGTTGCTTTTAAAGGGACTACTATTGTTCAATTAGATAGCGTCAGCACATCTGCCCAGATCAGGAATAATAATCCGCATTCTGTGATATTACGACACAGAAAATTTATGGGTGAAAACTTTTTACCTACTTCTCCATTGACGAGTTTTAACGAATGTAATGAATTTCCAGAGTTGAATTTTGATGTGAGCGATGCAGTTTTTTTTGAGCTAGATTCTAGTTCAACTGACAAGCTTATTGGGCCACAAGAATATCCAATAACTAATCGGTTTTACGCATATAGTAAGTTTAGGCATGTTTCTATAGGTTCAAAACCAAGAAAGCGTAAGTACTACAGCGCTCCAGAAATGGGAACTGGTATTGGAAGCTTAATATTTGCGAGCGAAGAACGGCGACTTTTTAATTTTTATCCGCTTTCAGATCTGTATGTTGTTCCTCCTTATAATAGGGAAGACTTGGTTAATTACATCCAAGAGACTGGATTACTGGGTGATAGTATTTTAAGTAATTTCGATTTTAAGTATTTTCATGTCGATGCTAGTGACTGGAGGGGAAGGGTTGATCGTTGGCTTTTTGATAATTGGGAGCCTGGAGCAAGGCTTTCGGCGGGTTTTACTAAAAAAGATTTCCAAGCGGATGGATTTCAGTATTCCTCTAGTCGGGCAAGAGGGCCGCTTGATCCGGACTATGGTGGTTATAACCATGATCTCTGGGGTATTGAGGAGGAGCAGGGGATCAATGCAATTAGGTTTGCTTATGAAGAAAAAGAAGATTGGGTAAATCAAAGAGAGCGAGATATAGTTGATCTTTGCGATGGTTTTATTCATAACGCAGGGGCTGAATCTGTTTTACTTGGAATTGAATATACTGATATTTCTAATTTTCATTACGGTTATTCTTTCACTATAAAGGAAAAACAAAGAGGCTAAATTAATGATTCAGTGTCCAAATTGCAATGTTTTTAATCATCCAATTAGGGATAGCTGCGCAAAATGTGGTCTAGATATTACAGAGATTAAAAAAGAGTGGAAAAAAAACAACCCGTCAAAAAAAAACAAACCAGAAATATCTGAATATGATCACCCTTTAGAAAAAGTCAATAAAAAAGAAAAAGAAAAAGAAACAGATAATATTAACATATTAGAAAAAACAGCTAATATTACTAAATCTTTTTTTAATCATGCGGTTAATGGGTTTAAGACGGTTAATGATTCGATTCAAATTGAAAGATTTGAAATTTGTAAAAAGTGTGAACTTTATGAAGAATCTAATAAAACTTGTAAAGAATGCGGTTGTTACTTGGAGATAAAAACCTTATGGGCTAGTGAAAAATGCCCTTTGGGTAAATGGGGTGTTGTAGAATCTAAAGACCAGCATAAACAGCTCCCATCACCGCGTTCTAATTTTCCAAAAACATGCGGAGGATGTGGCGGAAAAAAGACCTAAAAATATTTTATTTGTGTATATACTACAGACATTTTCTTATAGGAGAAAAAACAAATGGCGATTATAGATTTTCAATTGCTTGGCAATTCAGATGCTGATCCGACCCTAGAAACTCTTTCTGGTTCTGGTCTTGGATTCTTTGGGCTTAGTGCGGGATCTTCTGTGCAAATTGGTTCACACCAAGATACCACCTTTGTTTCTAATGGTGATGGTAGTGAAACAACCGCTCGGGCTAATAATATCAAATTCGTTGCAGATACCTATCCTAGTGGTCAATGCTCCGTTGGCGCGGCTGGTGGTGGTGACTACAGTGTTGGGTTGAGCGGTGTTAAAAGTAATGCCGCTACTTTAGGTATTAGATTCGGGCATGACACGGCTGTAAAAACTCAAAACTGTCAGCTTCGCATTTACGACAGAAGTAATATTAATGCTCCTGCTAGTGGTGTAAATACCAAGGTTGCAGAAGTCGTAAACTTTAATGGTTCTATTTTTAGTGATCAGGGGCTATCTGGCACTTCTTCTAGCGCCGTTGGTAGCGGTGATGCTTTTTGGTGGGGCGAACCTTGGCCCTCAGAGCTTATAAACGGTGCTAATAATTATTATCAAAATAGCCTTGGCACTAAGTTTTATAATGGTTTAGATACCGGAGATGCCATTGTGAACGGTGATACTAGACTCAACAACGGTGTTGCAACTGGTGATCACGAAACCGTTGGTGGTACTGGAGTAATTGTTCCTTTGCTTGATTCTCCTGGCAGCGGTCAGAGAGGGCTTAATGAAATTACCGACAACGCTGCTTCTAGCCCCGGATTGATGTATCCTAAATGGGCGCAGTATGTTGATAGTTCGGATCATTCTGCTTTGTTTGGTGCTAGTAATGTGTTTAGCAACGGCAGGACTACTAATATAGCAAGAACTTATGGTGGTACTGGATATCATACTCATCATACTTGGGCCGTGGCTTTGAGCGCCAGCCCGCTTAATATTGGGTCCAAAGAGCAGTATGGTTTGTATGTTTCGCTAGAATACCTATAGGAATCTTGATGTCGCTTCCTATAAGAAGAAAACCCCGCTTTTTACGGCGGGGTTTTTTATTTACTTTACTCTAATTGCTTGGTCTGACTGTTCCATTTTTGCCACCCTTTATCTGGCAGCCATTTTCCTTCTGGGTCTTTCCGCTTGGGGAATAGCCCTCCACCCTTTTTGTTTGCACCAAATGATAGGCGTGCCCCACAGTCGTTGCATCTAATTTCATAGTATTCGTTGCCGTCGTTTTCACGCACAACAAATCTTAGATTCTCAGATCCGCATTTTCCACATTTGAGTTCTCCAAAGACCTCTTGGAATGTGGCAAGCTGATTGAATGTTTCTCTTACTGTGTCCGCTTCAAACTCTACAGTAAGATTTCCTAGTTTGTAATTTAATTTCATTATTCTCTCCAATTACTTTTGTAGCCCTTCACAGATTCGGGCATATCCTTAGAACCAGTCTGATATTCATTTAACAGTTTAAGCATCTTAGATGCCGTCATCTTTGTGACTTCGTTGATATTCTTATACTTCTTTTCTCCTTGATTGATAAACGCTAAAACATCTACATTTAATTGTTTACACTTTCCATCAATAAAATTCAACTGTGGAGTGGTGATTGGATCTTCCTCAGTCCAATCTCCATCGCTTGGTTGAACCTTGATAGACTGTCGCACAATAGCCGCCACATCCTTGTGTCTGGCGATCTCTTCTGCGGCCACACAGCGGATTTTGAGAGCCTTTCTCAAACATCTTGACTCAGCCTTCGTTGCCGCTGTAGCGGCGGGATGAGCGCAAAATAGGTCGTCTGTATTGCCATGCCAGACATCTGCTACATCTCCGTATGTTCTTATCTGACCAGAGTTCATCCAGTCAAACACAACCTCAAAACCAATAGTAGCCCTTCCCGGCCCATTGGGATCGTCTGATGCCAGAACATGAGTTGGGCGACTAGCTATAATATCTCCCAATAGTTCTTCGGCAACCCTTCTCAATCCATGAACAAGAGGGTTTCCATCAATCATTTCATTTGGTTCAAACTTTGCCATAACAAAATCATTCCATTCTTTTGATCCGTATGGCGGCAAATCTTCTTGCTCGACTGCAACAACATTCTCTACAAGATCTTCTTTGTCAAACAAGTCTGTACTTGAATTCATTATTTAATCTCCAATTCAATAAAACGTCTGTCCTTGGAAGGAAACTTCTTTTCAATCGTATCCAATTGTTCAGAAATCATCTCCCACAATGTCCTAGCTGATTTTTGAGAAAGTCCCTTCAGCATATACTTTACCCTAACTATACAATATCCATCGGCCAAAAGCAAGCCATTTTTTATGGAATCTAGTTTTATTACTTCGCGTAGTTTATCTTCGCCAAAGAGTGGCAGAAAATGTTGCGGGCCGTCTATTTCTATTATAGTCTTTAACTCTGGTAAAAACAAATCTATTTCAAAATTTCCTTGGATTAATCCTTTCTTGTGAAGAATTACGTCGTGCCCTTCTTTCTTTATTTTCTTGTAAAGATATCTTTCGGCTTTAGATCCTTCGCTGCACGTTTTATGCAGAGCGCGTCCAGCCGCTTCTTGCATTTCTCTTCTTTTATCTGCCGGGATTCTATACCATCTTTCTTTAGCTTCTTTAGAAAACTTATCCCTTTCTTCCTGTGATTTTTCTTGCCAGTTTTGATAAACTCCTTCGCTGATACTCAGCTTTTCTTGTTCTGTTCTTACTTTTCCTTTTGTTGGATGTTTGCAGCGTCCCGTTTGAAGCGCTATTTTTTGTGATTCGCTTTTGCTTCTTATCTGCACATTGTTCTTTTTAAGAATTCTTTCTATCTTTTTGGGATATGTATTTAATTCTTTGGCAATAGAATATGTGCTTTGATTTTCTGAATATCTATTCATAACGTATTCTTCATCAATTTTGCTCATTTTGTTCTCCTAGTATTTCAAGAAGTGATTTATGGTTCCAGTCGTCAACAATCCCCACAGGTTTTTTATTGCAAAAATTTTCTATGGCTATTGCATGATCTTCGCTTCGCGCGATGATTTGTAATCTAGGATCACGCAGCACCGCGCAATATGCAGCATGATCTACTGGTCTTGACACCCAATCTAAATTCCAAAGATATAAATATTTTTTAGCATTGCTACTGACTTGTAGTAGGGATCGTGCTTCTTCTATTGTTGTAGATATAGCCGCGCCGTCATACTCTGGAAGAAATGCTACGCTGTAGCAAGCAAAAAGAGGTTTGGTTACATATACTCCAGAAAGCTCTGTAAAGATAGAACATGAATTATGACTATCTCTTGCTAGCTCATTAAATTCTTTAATTAAATAAAATGCCATTTGTGATGGACCTAGATTATTTACTACTGCTGATATCTTCATCTAATTTTTACCTTTTTGCCTGTGTGTTTCACTAACTAGTTTTACTGTCTCGGTTATAGAATTTAATTCTTCGTTTGTTAGCTCTGGATATGATGGAAGTATTACTATTTCTTTGTGTAGTTTTGTTGCGTTTGCGCTAGTCCTTCCTGCCATATTATGCAGGAAATGCAAATGTTTATGATGCTTAAAAGAATAAAACATAGGTCTTGTATCTATACCATGAGCATCAAATAATCTTTTATTATCTTCATAAGACTTAGAACCTATTATTCTTACCGCATACATCCATCTAGAGTGATCGAAAACCACTTTCTGCGGAATTATATTTGCATGATCTTTAAACGCTTCGTTGTATTTTATAAACAACACCTGTTTTCCACCATATATGTTATCCCATTCTTCAAGCTGTCCCAACAATAATGCAGCTTGAATATTTGTCATTCTATAATTATAGCCAAGTTCATCATGAATATATCTAGTTTTAGTTTGCCCCTGGCCCATTAGTTTACTTACATACTTGTATATATCTTCATCATCTGTCAGAACGGCTCCACCTTCTCCGCTGGTCATATTTTTGTTTCCAAAGAAAGAAAGCGAAGAACACAAAGATTGTTTTTGTTTTGGTTTTCCAAACAGTGTTTCGCAAGAGTCTTCTATAACTGGACAATCAATACCGCTCAGTGGCATGATATTACCAAGGTTATGGACCGCCATGATAGCATCACCCTCTTCGTATTCTGGAATACGCATATTCCAAGTATCAATATCTAAATCCACTGGCTGTAATACCCAATCATTATTATCGTACAATAATGAATTATAAGCAGCTATGTAGCAGGCACTGGGTAAGAACACCCTTTTGGTTTCCGGGCGCCATTCTTTAAGAACTCTAGCGCATAAGTGTGTTGCAGATGTTCCACTGTTTACTAAAACTACATATTTAGAGCCTGTGCGATTTTTAAGCTCTTCTGTGGCTCTTCCTATATATTCTCCAATAGAAGACACCCACCCGCTTTGTATTGCGTCTGTGGCATACTCTATAGACTTGCTGGGTAAGTAGGGTTTATATATTGGTATTTTCGTTGTCATAAATTCTTTTTCCGTTATAGTCCCAGTTAGGCCAAGATTTATTGTACGCCTCAATCGTGTTTATGTCTTTTGTAAAAGTGTTACATAAAGAAAAATAGGCATTGTTATAGTAATAGAAATCTAAATTGTAGCCAAGTTTTTTACATATTTCTTTTCTATCTTCCCATTCATATCCACACTCAACGCATAAAATTTTAGGTAAGTATTTTTTTTCTATTGTTAGTAAATTTTTTAATACTCTATCTTCTTGACCTTCTATGTCTAGTATAAAAATGTCATATATTATACCTAGTTTTTTTTGTAGGTTTTTGTATGTTATACACTCTACCTCATAACTTAGTAGTTCTTGCTCATTATTTTTTTTACTATCGTTTAAGCTTGATGATTCTAAATAACAAAACCCTTCATATTTTGAAATATAAAAAGTTTGTTTTTGATTATTATCTGAAAGCGCAAGATTAAGTACTTTATAATCTAATGATTTTAATTGATTGTATACTTCTAAATTTGGTTCAAGTAGCCAGACTTCATGCTTTCTTCTCCAGTCTTCTGTTTCAATATACTGCGGGCTACAGGCTCCACACTCTAAAGCGTAAAATTTATCCGGCAATTTGTATGCAGCTTCTATTATAGATGATATTTTCATATTATTCCTCAAGTTGTTTTTCTAGCTGTAAAAGATTTTTAGATCTATTCCTTAATCTCTTGGCTGGAGATCCAAAGTAAATACTCCAATCTTTTAAATCTTTAGTCACCAAGGACAAAGCTCCAACAGAGGTTCCTTCATTAATAGTGACTTTTGGCAATACAACACTACCAGAACCAATTATAACGTGTTTCTTCAGCGTCACCATTCCGCCTGTTGCGTTTGTAAATTGAGATGGCACCATTGGGTTTGTAAGAAATTCTCCAGAGTAATCGTCAGAATTACTATATATACGAACCCCTTGCGAGATACCCGTAAAATCTTCCATTACAATTCCATTTTTTGCAGATAAATAGCAATACGCGCCAATGTGTACGTAAGATCCAATTGTAAGACTTGCTTCTTTTCCTCCAGCCATTATAGAACAGTAGTCGTCTATTCTAACATTGTTTCCAATTTCAATGTTTTCTGCTCCAATTATCGTTGAGTTTCTTGATATTAATACGTTTTTTCCAACTGATTTAAAATATTGCTTGATTTCATCCTGTTCGTAGTATCCGTTATTAAACATTAAGATCGACTCCTGTCGTATAATTTATTGTAAAGATTTATGATTTCAGTTACTAGATTAGTAGCGGTCCAATCGCAAAGTCCATATTTATATTTTATATAATCTGCTATTTCCTTTAATTGTTTAGTATGTTTTGTGTTTTCTTTGGATGAGTTTTTCATAATCTATATCCCCAGAAGAAGTAGCTTTTAATATTTCAGAAAGCGTCTCATCTATTTCGTCAATTAGTACATTTCTTTGAAAGTTAAGGTCGCAGCATTTTTTAATAGATTCAAAAAGTGCCTTCTGCTTGTCTTCTGATTCCGTGTATTTTTCTTGAAACTCTTCAAATGGAATCTTGCGAATTTCATAGAGAAACTCTTGATTATTCCACATTTTCATGTCTACTGTAATTAGCTTATCTATCAATCCGCCAAATGTATCAGCCATTTTTTTCCTTTATTTATTTGTTTTTAGTACTTTTGAAACGATTGTATTGTAAGTGTCTTCACTTAAATCAAAATATGGATATATTTCACCTTTTAGAAACTGAATACATTTCCCTCCGCTTATGGCATGGTTTCCATATAAGTCTGAGCATTTGGAGTGATCTATAAGATGCACATCTGTTTCTGCGCAAGTCAAGGCCAGAAGAGCTAGTCCTGTTGACTGCGTTACTAAGCTCAAGCATTTTTTATTTTTAATTAATGAAACATAGTCTTTTAATTTTTCAATAAAGTTGATTCCGTTCTGTTCGCAAAACTCTTCATTGCCTTTACCAGCTACGTATATTGGATGATGGTCTTTTATACTATCCACCAGTCGCTGAAAAAATGGTATACTGCTGTTTCTGTTTGCGCACCAGTCTCTTCTTCTGATGCACATAGTGACAAACTCTTTTTCTGGAGATATTGTTTGATCTAGATCGAATTCATTAAATATCAGTTCTCTATCTTCTTCTTTTCTATAATAATCAGATGTCCCAGGTTTTAAGAACGCTTTTGTAGTAAATCTACATTTCATATGATTGGCAGGAATGTCAAATATAATATCTTCTTTGGGAACGTTTAATTTTTTAAAGTCTGTGTAAGAAATTACATTTTTGCACATTTTAGTGTACAGAAACATCCTGTCTTCTATTGCCACGGCTGTCATGTTGTCTTGATCCCAAAAGCCTTGATTGTAAAACGAAATAAAATCAATTCTACTTCCAACCGTTTCCCATCCAAGCTCCCAATATTTATTAATGTCTGCGTCTTTTGATGAGTCGCTACCATGAGTTCCTTTAAGGTCATCTTTTCCCAGTATCATGTATTTCATTTTTTTTCACCTGAAGTAAATGTATTTATTGTTTGAATGAGTCTGTGGTTTTTCTTCTTCTATTGATATCTGTTTATCATCTACAAAGTGATAAAACTCACATCCATTCCAAGCTAGAAACCCATAAGCGCAAAATGGTTTGATAATTTCTTTTTCATATTTGTCTCGTATGTCTTTTGGAAGCTCGCTAAATGCGTAGTTGCTAATTAAGAAAGATTGTTTTTTTATGTTTTCTTTTTTGTCTAGCTGTATATCTTGATATTCTAGGTATTTTGATTGAAGGTCTTCTACTTCTGGAATGTCGTATATTATGTAGGATGAAATATTAATACGATATAAGCTGGATATATTTTTTAAGAAGAAGCAAAGCCCGCCATAGCCGCCCCCTATTTCAATAACGTTTAAATTTTTTAATCCTATTTTATGTATATGCTTGATTATCAGTAGAGATTGATAGATGTATCTAAGATTAGTTGGAGAGCATTGACAAAAATCAAAATAATAAAATTTGATAGGCTTTCCTATATTGTCATTTGTCCTGCAAAGATTAATCAGCGCGTTCTTATGTTCTTTATAAAAATCGCAAAACTCTTGTTTAATAAGACCTAGATATTCTGCTCCATGATTTTTACTGACATGCTCTAAGACGTATTGGTAGCGGGGGTCAGATTTAAAAAATAATTCGTTTTTACTTAATTGTAAATTTTCTTTTACGGCCTGGGTGTAGTAATTGTAAATACTCATTTTAATCCTTTCAGTATATCTATTTCTGTATGAGGACATTTAATAGCCGGAAATTCAATTTTATCAAGATTTATTCTAGCGCCAGATTCATATTTTTCAAGAAGACCATATTCACAATAGTCGAAAACATCTCCTGATCTATTTTCTTGATGACTGTCTTGCACTTTATTATTAGGACTGTTAACGACAGCACTTTGAAACGGACAAACTATTGCGGCTGGAGTAATCGTCCAGAATCTCTGTAGCGCACTCTCAAATTCGTTTGGCGTTTGTTTCCACTTTTTAAATTGAGAAATTTTCCATAACTCAAATACCATGTCTTTCATATCTGATTTTTTAAAAATGTGACCATCCACAGATAGGTTGTATGACCAATAAGAACCATAGTGATTAGCCGTTTTGTTGACAATCATCCATCCTCCGCATTCAGAAAATCCATATGTTGCTGGCTTATCTGGAAAAACATTACCATCATGACTTCTTTCGCATATATTTATGCCTAGTCGTAGTGACATGCAAGAAACGGCATCTTTTTCTAGGTTTTGTAGATTTATTTCTTTTAAGAAGACTTTATTATAAACAATACAATCATCCACAAAGAAACATACATAATCGTTCTTAGCTTCTGTCACAGCGTCCCAGACATCACAAAACAAAGACTCTGTTTGCTGCCAAAACTCAACGTCTGGATGTTCTTTCTTTTGTTGAAGATGTGCTTTCCCAAACTCAACAGAGTTGTTGTGAATCACAATATTCTGTGTTGACTGTGGAAAGTTTTCTTTGATGCTTTTTAGGCATAGGTCAAGTTGTAGCGGTCTGTTTTTACTGAATATGATGGAGGTAATCAACAAATTTTTCCTTGTTTTTATAGTACCAATCTATTGTATCGCCAAGACCTTTTTTAAATTTGGTTTCAGCTTCAAATCCTAATATTTCTTTAGCCCTAGATGTGTCTAAACATCGTCTCGGCTGCCCGTCCAATCCGTTTTGATTGAATACGACATCGCCTTTGTAGCCCATTATGTCTTTTATTTTTTGTGCTAGGTTTGCGATTGATATTTCTGAGCCTGTCCCAATATTAATTGGCTCTGGAGTAGTGTCGATTTCTAGTGACCGCTTGATAGCTTCTGCACAATCATCTACATACAAAAATTCTCGACTGGCTTTTCCTGTTCCCCACACTTTAACTTCTTTTTCATCGTTTTCAATAGCCTTAGCAAATTTTAATATTAGCGCTGGGATAACATGGCTACTTTCAGGATTAAAATTATCATGCGGCCCATACATATTTACAGGAATAAGGTTTGTACAGTTGAGTCCATATTGTTGATTGTAGGCGGCTAACATTTCTGTCAGGGTTTTTTTCGCGATGCCATACGGAGCATTTGTTTCTTCTGGATATCCGCTCCACAAACTTTCTTCTTTAAATGGTACTGGTGTATATTTTGGATATGAACACACCGTCCCTATCATTATAAATTTTTTAAGTTTATTATATTTTCTAGCTGTTTCAATAAGGTTCATGCCCATTGCTAGATTTTCATAGAAAAACAAGCCCGGATTTGCTTTATTGGCACCTATGCCGCCAACTCTTGCAGCTAGATGAACAATAACATCTGGTTTTTGCTCTTTGTATAAATAATCAACCTGTTTTTGATTTGTTAAATCCCAGTGTTGTTTTCCATAAAGACAGTGAACGTCGTAATCTTTTTTTTCTCTTAGTTTTTTACATAATGACTTACCAAGAAAACCATTTCCTCCAGTAACAACAATTTTTTTAAAATTCATCAACCACCTTCAATATTTTTTGTGCTTCTGATTCGTAACCCAATAAACTCATTATTTGCGCAGCCCGATGATAGTTCGTGTGATTTTGCTTTACAAATGTTTGACCAGTATGGATAATTTCTGCCCTGTCAATAGTGCCCTGATCCGTCTTCGCGTAGTAGTGAATCTTTTCGGCAAAGTCTTGTGGAGAATCTGCAACGACGACACCATCACCAAACATTTCATATCCCTTTACATTATCGGTAACACAGAACCCTCCAGCAAGTAAAACTTTAAATATTCTTTCATTTACATCAAATCCAAACCTGTGCGCATGAGGCTCGCTTAAATTTGGACAAATCTTAGCAGAGGTAAATAGATCTTTCACAAGATGGTCTTGTATAAGTCCGCAGTATTGACTGGCGGGCCAGGGTTGATTACCGAAGATTTTTACATTGTATTCACCCACCGGATGAAGAAGTGGCATTAAGTATTGGTCAATCACGGCTCCCTTGTAGGGCCAATAACCCCCCACAAAACCAATATCGCACATTAGCTCTTCTCTGCGTTTTCCGCCAGAGTAAACATTAACGTCACCACACATCATGAGAGACGCAGCTTTTACACCAATGCTCTCAAAATGATTGTGTGTTTGTTCTACAGCCCAATCTGGATAGTGAATATGAACAAAGTCCGGTTTGCCTGTTTCATTTTTCAGCTTCTTGAGCGTTTCTTTTTCTTTCTGGGAGCAGAAAAGAATATTATACATAGACTTGTCTACTTCTTGTTCATGGTCGCCCCAATCGCCAGCACGAAGACCAACCCTAAGATGCGGCCTTTCTTTTATACATTTTATCGTAGCGTCGTCTAAATTATAAGACTGTCCTAAAAATATATCGGGCTGAGATAAGTCAAACGCATCAAAAGCTGTAGTTGTTTTATTATCCCAAAAAAATACACTGTGACCACAATTATCAAAAGCGTTTGCCCAAGATAGCCTTTGAAAGTAATGGGCGTGGCGACCATCACTACAAATTAAAATTTTCATTATTTATATCCTTAATGCAATCTATTTCTACAACGTGAGAACCCTTTTTTTCATGACAGGCAAACGAGCCGCCATTATCTATGATCTTGTTTATAACTTCAAACGACAACATCTTTTTATCTGATTCTTGAAATTTTAAGAAAATACTTTTTAATATCTTTAGCTCTTTACCTGTTAAGAAGCACATCTGGCACCATTTTTTTTCTAATCCATAAGAAAGTATTGACACTTTATTAGCGTTTGCAGTAAGGCCCACTTCTTTTTCTGACATGTCTTCGTTAGCGTCTACAACTAAAAATGATTTAGTATAATCAGCAGATTTTAACAATTTAGATTTAAAATAAATATCGCCATGTATAAATAAAACATTGCTATAAAGCGAGTTATTTAAACCTAGCCTCATGCTTTCAGAATTATTTGTTTCATTGTGTAGCTGGTTTTCTACAACGCGAATACGATTGTCAACCTTTTTTAGTATTTTTTCTATTTGTGTGCCGAATACTCCTATTATTTCATAACTTTTAAAAGTGTCTGCTATTGCTTGTATTTGATGATTTACCAAGGTGTCATCTTTGATTTTGATCAAACTTCTTGGTTCGTTTGATCTAATTCTTGATCCTATTCCAGCAGAAACAATAACGACAGATATGCCATCATTATATAGACTTTTTTTGATAGTCGTTGTTGACCTATTCAACTTCTACTCCTAAGTATTTGAGCGTTTTGGTTGAATATTTCTGTGGTCATTTTCATAGATTGGTTTTGCCCAGTTTCATTTACTATAGATAGTGATTCTGGCACATGACACATAATACAATGTTGAGAGAGTCGTATCCAAAGATCATAGTCTTCTGTGCATCCAATAAAACCTTTGCTGGCAGGACCATGCAATCTACTATCATAAAATTCTCCATTTGGGAGTCTTACAGCTTCAAGATATTTCTTTTTAATTAATGAGTTGCTGTGAACAATACATCTGCTTAAAAGATCGTCTCTGCTGTATTGAGGCTTAAATTCGTGTTTGATAAATGGTGCTGCGCCATAAGACTTATGAATATCATAATCTCCATATACTACTCCGACTTCATCATGCTCTATAAGTTTATTGACAAACTTTTCAACCTTTGTAGGCTTGTATTCGTCGTCTGCGTCCAAAACACCTATAATGTCTGCCCAGTCCCAACACATTTCAATTGCTGTGTTGCGGGCGACACTAGCACCTGAATTAGATATTCTTTCAAACTGAATATCATCCAACCTTGTTTCATTCGACTTAGTAGCTTTCCATGAAGACAATTTACTCCATGAATCATCAGACGATCCATCATCTACAACATAAAGTCTGAGTGGTCCTTCGTAAGTCTGGTTTACAATACTTTCTATGGCAGGAATAATAAAGTCGCCATAGTTATAATTCGCACAAATAATAGCTACTTTAGGCAACATTTACTTGACTCCATTCTAAAATACAATCACCATTCTTATCTAGGTCTTTGGCTTTGTCAAGAAACATTCTTGAATCTTTATTTTCTAAGTCCCAGACTTTGGTTTTGTTTCCATTGAGATATTTAAATAAAGATGTCTGCACTAAAAATCCATTAATGTCATCGTAAGGCAAAACAATAGATAGTTTTTTTAGTTTTAAGTTAATATGTTCATGTAGATCTTTGAGTAGATTTCTATCCACCTGTTCACCAGAGGTTGTTACATAAAGCCATCCATTCAGGGCTAGTCTAAACGCTTCATCAACAAGCCAAAAATTATTTTCTGGCGCTTCTAGAATTTGAAGAATATGAATTTCTGTTTTGTCTTCATCAAAAAACTTTCTAAGCATTTCATGAATTTGTTCGTTATACTCTACTTTTGTATTTGTAACAATAACATATCTAGCTTCTGACTCTGACTGATCTCTTATTCCTGTAAACGTGGACTCTAGATAACCAATAGGGTTTTCTTTACCGTGATCCAAATGTACTAAAAAACCAACCCTTGGCCGCACCTCTTGCATCACCACATCATCGGCTTTCATTTGTTCGTCTAGCGGCATATTGTCGAGCCATTGCTCTGGTCTGTAAGTATTACAGAATCTAGAAACTTTTTTGTATTCGATGTCGTCTTTTGTTTCTGTTTCAGAATGCTCTAATTTTTCTAGTCTGTTTAGGCTACAGCCATATTGTTTGCCGTCTTTAATTTTTGCAAAAACACAACCAGCACAACTTGTTTCAACCATTATTTTGACCTCCTGGCAATAATTAAAAAGTCGCCACTTTGCTGATCTAAAGAAGATCTTTCTACTTGGAAGCGGCTAGGTAAATTAGATTGTATCGTTTCGACGTTTAAAAAAGACTTAACTACACCAGACCCAAAAAGATTAGAATTTACTTCTCGCAAACCCCAATCACCCCGAGTGTGTTTCATGCAAACAATATCTATGTCTTTATCTTTGATTGTAAGTGTAGAATTTAATCTTAATTTGCTTAATATCTTTTCTAGCACTGGACCCAGTTCGTTTATAGAAAATTGGCATAAGAAATTATCTAGGATTATTTCTGTGGCCTCTGAATCATTAACAATATTATCAAGCGATACAATGTTTGAAACATGCACATGTTCTGAGTTTTCTGGTTTTTTATTCGACAAATATACTTTCATTATTATCCTCTATATGATTTAGTTGCTAGTTCAAAAGTTTTGTTCCACGTATCAACGAATCTATCAAGCCTGAATCTTTCTTCTATGGTTTTTCTGGCGTTTTCGCCAAGCTGTTTTGCTATGTGGTCGTTTTGTAGAACCATTTCTAAATACGATCTTAATTCTTTAGGGTCGTTAGACATAAGCCCATTGTGACCATTCTGGATTATTTCCGGTATCATGCATGTTCCCGTTGTTACGATAGCGCATCCACAAGCCATAGCCTCTAATAATACACTAGGAACAGGCGAATGTAAAGAAGTATTGTAGAATATTTTTGACTTCTGATAGATCTGTCGTAGGTGTTCTGTAGATTCTGCTGGCTCAGAAAGTCCGGGGCTTTTGCCGTATACTCTCAGCGGCAACCCTTGAGTAGTTTGTTGCCACAGATTCCATCCACAGCACCAGTCTCTATTGGGCCAGTCGTTTACAACAGAAAGACATACATTATCTCTTTCTTCATCTCCGGGGTTCCAAAATTCTGTGTCTACTCCATGTTCTATGACAGCAGAATTATTTTCATTAAATCCCCATTGCCCCATAGAATACCTAGAAATAAACGAATAGAAATTCACGACGGGATTTACTAACATTTTTTTCTGTTGTTCTATATCAAATCTAACATCTGGCAATACATGATTATGTCTAAGAATTGGAACATGTGTCTTGTTAGAGTTTGCAGACGGTAGACCAGACAGGACAGAGTGCATGTGGGCCAATCTTTGATCATCCGTATGTGCTAAAATTAAATCAAAATCAAGATAGTCAGGAATACTATCAATAATATGATAATTTTCTGGAATGTCCCCGTAGTCTGTGTCCCAGGTTTTACCTGCGGCAAGCGAATAAAAATTGTGACCAGTTTTACAAAGGTTCTGTTCGTATCTTTCGTGCGCACAAGCCGTTAAAATATTTAATTTTTTTGGCGTATGAGCAGATCTTAATATGCTTCTTACTGACCTTTGATTTGCTCTACTTGTCATTCAACAACTCCTTGAACAAGTTTCCAATATTTTCATGAGAGTATTTTTTTGATTGTTTTTCGCACCTTTCTTTTGATAAAGTGTCAACATTTTTCATGTATGCATTTCTCATTTTAATTTGAAGTTCTTTAATATTTATTTCCCACCATTCACTATTTGCGGTATAGATATTTGGCAGCGACCCCATGCCGCCAAAACAGGATTCGCTTCTGCTTTCTACGGCACTGCCGACACAAAATTCAGAAAGGGCTGTTCCTTTTGTATAAATAACAGGAATACCAAGACACATAGCTTCTAGCGCTGGGATACAAAATCCCTCGCCCCTGCTTGGCATAACAAAAGAATGGCATTGCTTTAATACGGAAATATAATCTTGCTTTTCTAGTCTGCCAGAAATTGTTAATTCTTTTTTATATTGCTTTCTTAGTTTTAATCCTTTTTTAATTGAATCACAATACGTCTCTAGCTCTTTCATGTCAATGCCAGAAGTTTTTATAAGAAGATTTACTGGTTCTTTTGGATGGAACTCTGTGTGAAAAGCTCTAAGTAGCGCTTTAATATTTTTACGCTCGATAAACTCTCCAACAAACACAAAATTAAACGTGTCCAATAATTGTTCTATCTTGGCTCCGTCAGGACTGTTCGTATAAGAGTCTATATCTAGAGCATGAGGGGCTATTTTAATTGGTATTGTAACGCCGCTCTTGACACAGGCTTTCTTTACGTATTCAGACGGAACCCATAGCTCATCCATCATATTTATATTCTTGTGCCAAAGGGTATCACAAAAATCACTAGATTCTATTGCTAGATATCCAATGTTTTTAAATCTAGAATCATAGACATAGTTAGATGGCAGGGTGTGCTGTATGCAGATATCGCACCCTTCTGTAGATTTTTGTTCTAGCTCTAGGATTTTCTCATCTGTTTCTGAATCTGTTTCATTGTAAGAAATTGCTCTTGGTACAACCTCTACACCGGCTTTATGTAGGGCTAGAATATTGTTTTTTGCCGCATCGCCCCAGCCTGTACCGTCTTTATAATGACCTATATACAATATTTTCATTTAGTTATATCCCTAGAAAGTTTTTCCATTTGGTTTTTATTTTTTGTTTTCCGAATATCTCTACGGCAGAAGTTCTGGCGTTCTTAGATATTTCTTCTGCCATTTGTTTATCTTCTATTAGCTGTATACAGTATTTCTTTATTTCCTCATAATCATTTGATATAAAACCGCTATCACCGTGTTTGATTATATCCGAAACTTCTAATAAGTCAAGCCCCATAAATTGACCAAGTTTTGATCCAATAGAAACTATCGGCATACCAGTCATAAAAGCCTCTATGAAATTCAACGTATAGCTTGCTGGCTTGGTTCCAGCATAAAAATATCCGCGACCATTTCTCATTTGTAGTTTTAGACTCTCATAGTCTAGCCTTCCTCTATTTAACGGCTCTATAGTCTCATTGTTATCTCCATATATTTTCAATCCTATTTCTTTAGCAAGGTCAACTAATATTCTTCCATGACAAAAATCCATTCTTGAGTTTAGATGTCGTGTAAAATTTATCATATCAGAAGATTGACCGTTCCAGTCCTTGAATTCATTTTCATCTTTGTAAAATCTTATCAGATCATCTTCTCCTGCATAACTTGGTAGCCTTCTTTCAGCACAAGAATATCTTACAATTTTAAATTTGTTACGATGCTTTTTAATTAGCTGTTCATGATATGGTAGATTTTGACCTATCGTGCGAAGTACTACATTTCTTCCATCCAATACATCCTTATTAAGAGTTATCCAATCTAGAGAATGTATAACAAATATAACGTCAAAATTATCTAGAAAAGAGCTTGACATCTTTATTTCTCTTCTGTTGTCTTCGCTTTTTTCTTTTAAAGACAGCCATTCATTTTTTAAATCGTCGTTTATATTTAAGTTTTTTATTTCGCCCCTATAAACATTAGAGCCGGTCAAAAAGTCGCCAGTTGTAAATACTTCGCATCCAAGCTCCATAAACAACTTAACATCATCATACTCTAACGATTCGTGGCATCCTAAGTATAGCAATCTCATTTTATCTCTCCTACTTTGCGCATCCTAGCCTCTTCCCATTCATTAATTTGATTTCTAAAATTCAGCATTTCATTAAAAGCGTCTTGAGGAGAAAAGGCTTGGTTTGATCCTTGGCTTTTTTTATGAGACTCATTAAAATAAAAATCCTTATTCATATTTTCGCACTTATAACCAAAAGTTAAATCTTTTAACATTCTTCTCCAAATATGATTTCCAATCCATTCAGGCTTGCATAAAACATTATTAAAGATATAGTTTGTAATTTCGTTAGCGTTTTTTAAACCTTCTGGTAATTTTGACTGTGGTTGTTTGATCCTAGATGGCGACAGCCAAGTTTCTGACAGATCACGCATTTCAATTTCATACAGTCTTTTAGCCCAGGCGTCTGCGGCTTTATCCCAAGTATAATGACTAATAGCGTTTTGTCTAATCCTTTCTCCTTCTTTTACAAAGAAGCCGGAATCTTGTTGATTTGTTTTTAACATTCCAAGAATTAAAGATATGAACGCTTCATTATCTGGAACGGCCCTGTTGCAGCCGGTTTCACACTCACTATAGAACGAAAGAGGATGTATGCCATATCCCCCAATATTGTCAATTACAGACTGCATGGCAGAATAGTATGTTGATACAACAGGAAGACCGCAGTGAGCAGCTTCTAGTTGCGGCATACCAAAACCTTCGCTGTTTGCATACTGGATATAAATATCAAAACAATTATAAATCTTAGATAAATCGCTTGAATCTATAGGATTACTGATTCCAACAAGCTGATTAGAAAAGCCTCGACAACTGTTGCAAACCTGTACAGAGTTCTTAAAAAAATCAATAGTTAGTTTTTTACAATTTTTACATCTGTAGGTCATCAGAACCCTACTAGATAAATTGTTTTGTTGAATTAATTGAGGAATTTCCCAGCCAACATCTGGATAATAAGTATGCAGATACAAAAATATGTTAGGATTATCAGTTCTATCTAATATTTTTCTGAAAGATGCAAGCAGATCTGGATAAAGTTTTCTTTTTTGATTTCTCATTACTGTGCCCAGTATGATACTTTCTGGATTTATGCCCATGCTCGCCTTGTGTTGTTTTTTATCAGCAGCAGGAGCAAATACATCACTAGCAGCAGGAGAGGCAACATCAATAAAATTAATTGTATCACATTGCTCTAGCATGGTATCTCTACCAAACTCAGAATAGGCAAAGACTGAATCAGCAGAATTATATGTATTAATCCATTGTGTATTTTGTGGACTAGCGTCTACCGTGGGCATAATTGCCCAGTGAAAGAAATCTCTAAAAGGAGATCTTTGTTCAAACTCCATCATCCACCAATCACGAATATCCATCACAATATCCGGCTTGAAGTCAAGCAAGACATGATTGAAAGATATGTCGCCAAACTGGGCCACTGGACTTCCTTTATATGCTGCAAAAGCGGGATCTTCTGGTTTTGGTTTATTGGGATATACTTTCCAAGGGGTCTTGGCGATGTTTGGATCGTTGTGGTCAACATAGCAAGAAAGTTCTGCCACCTCGAAATCGTCAATTTGATTTAGTCTAGATAGAACTTCTTTTGTATAGACAGAGTATCCCGTGTTGAGCCAAGAAGCCTCAGACACAAAAAGTATTTTTTTCTTTCTCATCAATCTTCCAACTTGTTAGAGAATCTTTCCTTGTTAAAAATCCTAAAGCTATTTACTCTAAAATAAGTAGAGTTTTGATCTTTTCGAGCGGAGCATTCTACTAAAATTAAATCATCTTTTTTTAACCTTTGTTCGATAGTGAGGGCGGCAGTGTCCCACGCCTGAAAGTCGAACACGGTGACGCTTCTACTTTTAACGCCGTTTTTATTTTTACGAAAGCTTTCTACCTCTAGTTGAAAATCGGCAGATGTGGTCTTGTTATGCTGCTGGCAATGAACATCGCCATACAATTTTCCTAAAAAAACGCAATTATTCATATTAACCTTTCAAATTTGAACAACTTTATTTACTATAATCGAGCTTTTATCTTTCTTTGATATTTCGCCCATGAGAAGGACAGTATTTCTTTCTATAATTAAATCTTTATAATCTTTGTACGCTTCTGGAAAAATGGTTGCTGAGTCTAGTTCGCCGCTCGCGTCTTCCACACAAAGAAACGCCATTTCCTGCCCCGGATTTTTACCATTCTTTGTTTTATAAACCCTTAAAGAATTTATCATAACAGAAAGATTTACCTTACCTTTTATAGTACCCTGAGACACTTCTCGACACATATTTGTAGAAATATTTACAGAATCTGCTTTACTGCAAGTCAAGGCGCACCCAAGAAGCTTGATTTCTAGGTCCGCTATAAACGAAGGATCGTCATCAAGACTGTAAAAGGGCGAGCTTAGAGATTGTTGTATATCTTGAACCGTTCCGATTCTCCTTGAGTTAATTTTAACCCATTCTGGCAAAAGGGCGACACACTGACTTAAACTTAGTCCACTTTTATAATTATCGGCAATAGCATCTTTTTCTCTTGCAGAAAGCGAGGTCCAGCTATCATAGTCATAAAGCATCTTTTGTCTAGTTTCTCGATTATTCTTTCCGTTGAATGCACCAATAGACATTAAGGATATTGCGGCCCTTTTGTTGATTTTACCTTTATGAATAATCTTAATCAAACAGTCCATCCAAGAAAACTCTGAAATATCTTCTTTGGATTTTATTTCTTCTATTTTCTCGCATTCTTTTGTGCCAACATTTTTAACATGCCTAAGACCAAAAAAGATTCTACCATCTTTGTGTACAAAATCTGTATACATATGGTTAAGTCTAGGAGGATATGTTTCTATATCAACCATTTTCGCATCCATAATCAGTTGTTTTAGCTCTATTTCTGGCTTTGGCTTTCTGTTAGAGCGGTTCATGTAACTGATATAAAATCTTTCTAGTCTATGACACTTGCAGTACGCGCTCCAATATGCATCAATAGCATACGAAACAGCATGACTTTTATTGAAGGCATAACGGTTAGATTTTTCAATCCATGAGAAGATTTCTTCCGCCACTTCTTTAGTGACGATTTCTTGCTCCTCTGCCCCCTCCATAAATGACTTTTTAACTTCTTCCATCAGACCGGCCTTTTTCTTACCAATCGCTTTACGTAAAGAATCCGCTTCTTTAAGATCAAACCCAGCTAATTGTTGGGCAATCTTCATGCTTTGCTCTTGATAAACAAGAACACCATAAGTTTCTTTCAGGATTGGCTCAAGCGATTCGTGAGGATAGTCCACAGGCTCTAAGCCCTTTTTTCTGTCTGCATAGTGCTGGGTCATAGACTTGCCGTCAGTATAAGCCTTCAAACAGCCTGGACGAATCAAGGATATAAGGGCGGCTAATTCACTAATATTTCTAGGACTAACCTGTTTTGCCCAATGCTTGCCAAGGTTTGACTCAAGTTGAAAAACGCCCTTTGTGCGTCCTTCGCAAATTAAATCCCAAACTTCTTCATCTTCAAAATTATTAATATCAAAATTAGACATAAATATCCCCGTTGGCAAATGTCTTCTCAAATCTAACTTTATGTAGCAATGTTCTTTGTAGTTTCATGAATTTAATCATAATGTTTGCGGTATCTTTAACGTCTTGCAGAGCGTCGTGAGCATTATCTTTGCTCGCCTGACTCATACCAAAGTAATCACGCATGTAATCCATACCGTAGCCTTTTACTTCTGTGTTATTTTCAAACCAGCAATAGATATGCTGCATGACATCAATAGTGAAGATTGGATTAAAGAGTCCCTGTCTGCCATTCTTTGCATGAGTAGGTCCATATTGTTGACACATGCGCTCCACAATCGGCATATCAAAACCATTAATATTGTAACCAGCCGCAATAGGGGCATAATAACTGGTCTTTTTAAAATTATATTTGTCACAGAATTGTGCAAACTTTTTCCATACGGTCTTTGGCAGTGGAGCTTTTGCTAGATCGTCTCTGTTTTTTCTGGTAACTCTTAATGCCTCGTCTTCAAGAGGCGCGACACCGGCCTTGATTGCTTTATCGTCGTCGATAATTGGGCGAATCTCGCTATTGAACACTCCTCCGGGTTGAAGTTCAAGTTTTCTGGCATGGATTGCCACGGCAGCAATCTGTGTAGGTTGACAGGTGTATGGATTTGCCCCGCCAGTTTCAAAGTCTAGGATGATATAATCTCGATAATTAGCCACTTTTATAACCTTTCTGAATGATATGTTTGAAAAATTTCTAGTCCCTTATTCTTGAATGTAACAGCCTCACAAAAATTCAAAAATTCTTGTTCAGACATATTACCCTTCATTACATTAATTCTTTTATGTACCCAATGTACATTTTCTTCGATATAACCTTTAGAAGAATCAATCCTGTCTAAAGATGCGGTATATACCCCCATTGCATGTTCTAAGTTATTTCGCGAAAAGAATAATTCCATCCCGCTATATTTACATTTTCTATCCTGTTTTAAGAACAGGTTCCACGCATACCCCGGTGTAATTTCAAATGGTAAATCCCTTCTTTTTGCTGCATTTTTCACTGTCGCCCAATAAGACCCCTGTATTTCTTCATATCCAGTATATCTTGGGTTTTCTGGACCGCTAAGATAGCACCGCTTTTTTCTAAATGGGATGTTGTTACTTTTTAACACTTTCTGTATTTTTTTGGGGTAACTATTTACCTGTTCTGCTATGTGCTTACAACTTTTACCATTTAGATACATATCAATAATTTGTTTATGGTCTAAATCTTGAGCATACTTTTTGCTAGGTAGGAATCGACCCTTTTCGTCTTTCATGATATTCTCCTTGAGGGGTTATAGTCTGTTTCAAGGTAATATACACAAAAATATCTTGAGAAAGGTTTATCTCCTGTTAATTAGTTCAATAAATTTTTCAACCGCTTCGTCTATATTTTTATATAGTTTAAACTCTTTATCTTTATGTGACCATACTTGATACTCATTAGATTGAGCCAATCTAGGATGATGATTTGCTAAATTGCAAAGCGAAACACCCTTACGATCAATACTGCAACCAGAAAAGATAACAGATTTATAATCTTCTTTTGTTGCTTTCATTTTTTACCACCTCTTTACATATTTGTATAAAATCGAATTGTTGTAAGTCCCATTTCATTTGGTTTACTTTTTTATGAACCCATTGAATATTCTCCTTTGTGTACCCTTTAGATGGATCTATTCTATCTAAAGATGCGGTTGATTGAGTTATTGTCTTGTTTGTTTTGGCAAAAAATATGTCTCTTCCTGTTAGGGCACATTTTCCATCTTGTTTTTCATATTGTTCCCATGCCTCTTCTATTGTTATCTTAACTTCTAAGTTTCTTCTTTTAGCACCATGTAAGATACTGGACCAGTGTTGACTTCGTAGTTTTTTATAACCCTTGTAGTTCCCGTGATTTTCTCCTGTTTTTCTCTGGCATCCACAACTTTGTGTGTTTCCGCTTTTCAAAGAGTCATTTCTAACATTTATTTTACTTCCGCAGTCACACACACACTCAAGTATCGCATGACCAAATTTATCTTTCCCCACTCTTTTTAATGGAGTCAACTTACCAAATTTACGATGGAAATATCTTTCTATTTTATCAACTGGTATTCCAAATTCTTTCATTTTTTTAGAAATACATGCCTCTGACACTCCAAAGTGTTTCGCTGTTTCTCTTTGGGTTTTCAGATTTTCGACTATCATTTGTTGTAGTTTTTCTTTAGTGATATCTTTTCTTTTTTTCATTGCATTCTCCTATGTTAAAGATGACATAAGAATATACACATAAATCAATCAGAATCAGAACAAATAGTCATAATTTTACTTAATAAATCTATTCCTAACACATCAAATTTAACATGACCCATAGCCTCTAGGTCATTCATTTCAAGCGCTGCAATCATTTTTCCTTCTTTATCTTTAATCATAGGACAAACTTCTGCTAGTGGATGTTTTGAAATAATTACACCAGCAGCATGTTTGCCTTGCGATTTGTTTGTTCCTTCAATCTTTATTGCTTGTTCAAAATAACGAGAAAGGGGGCCATCAAGTTTTCCTTCTTCATCATAATAACACCAGTTTCTTAAAGCCTCAGATTCATTTTCAAGCGCCCATCTAATGATAGATTTATCTTCCATTAGCTCTAGCTGGTCAGAAATCTTAGCTTCGTCTGGAATGCTATCAGTTATAGCGTTCATTTCCGAAAAAGACACAGCATCATTGATTCTTAATACTTCTTTAATTGCCGCTCGCCCTTGAAGCTTTCCAAACGTGACCATTTGAGAAACTTTTTCTATATCATATTTCTCTTTGATATAATCAATGGTTTCATCTCGATGTTCTGCTGGAACATCCATGTCAACATCCGGCAAAGAAACATGATCCTCTGTATTTCTCCCTTCATTGTAAAATCTTTCAAACAATAAATCAAATTCTATGGGGTCAACTTCTGTAATTCCCAAGAGGTATGAAACAAGACACCCAGCAGCAGAGCCTCTTCCCGGTCCTGCTAACCATCCTTGGTTTTTAACATGGTTAATGATATCTTGAACAATCAAGAAATAACCGCTAAGTTCAGCTTTGAATATAACTTCAAGCTCAAGCTTAACCCTTTCTAAGTATTCCTGCTTCTTATCTGGCGTGCTAACTTTTCCAGTTCTGCCCAGCTTGCTTTTCCATCCATGACGACACAACTCTTTAAGATATTCATTGTTGTCAAAACCTTCTGGAACATCAAACTCTGGAAGCATTGGCTTGCCAGTGATTTCATATTCTTCGCAAGACATGACCGCATCATAGAGCGGCTTGTGTTTGGCGGGAACTTCTTTTGGTTTTTTTAAATGAAAGCTATCTTTTGTAAAGAAGTCTTTGTTGTCAAAATCTTCTCCTTTTTGCAGTTTAGCTGTTACTTTTGGCATATTCGTTTTCATGCCAGAACACAAGATAATCCTGTGTAATTCTGCTTCGTCTTTAGTTACATAATACACTGCATCTTTGTTATAGTTGTAGCAGTAGTAATTCTTATGCCATAGCTTTTTATATGCGGCGTTTTCTTTTGCGCAAATAAAAATAACATTAGCATTGACTGAAACTGCTTTTAGATCATCAATAGTTTTGTCGCCAGAAGAATATTTAATTAAATCTAGCCATCCTTGTTTGTTTTTTGCTATCAACATAAAATCGCCAGTATCATAGCCTATTACTGGCTTGATTCCATGCTTTTTGCACGACTGATGAAAATCAACAGCGCCAGAAAGCGTGTTAATATCTGATAGCACGCAGGCAGTGTATCCATATTCTGCGCACTTCTCTGCAAGTTTATCGGTTTTAGAATAGCCCTTCAGCAAACTAAAATGAGTTTTACAATTTATAGGTAAGAACATGCTCAATTTTTTGTTTCAATTTTGTGTTTAAAGTATTCGGCCAGCCAGTCTGGGGTTAGTACCGTATTTCTATACTGTTCAAGGTTTTGCTCTACTCTTTCTGACGACTGATCAATAAAACTCAACATTCTTGTCAGATGAGTGCTAAGGAACTGCCACTTCGCAAACGTACACGGCGAGTTCTCATAATACCAGAACTTTGGTAGCATTTCAACCATTGGCAGTGCGCCAAGGGTAATTGCTTCAAAAAATCTGAATGTTTCATTGCTCGTAGAGCCTTGAGGACACAAACAGATTTTGGTATTGTTGACCACTTCCATGTACTCGTCATGGTTAATTCCCTGACCAAATCCTCCAGTATATTTTATGAAGTATTTAAACTTATCGCCCGTGTTTTCTACGAGATCGTCCAAACATCTTTTAAATTTGTCTCTTGTTCCGGTATGGGGAAACGATCCCAAGAAACAAAAGTCATACTCTCTGTCTCTCAGAGGAGTTAGTTCTACCTGTTTATCATAATCAAAAAACACCCCAAGAGGAAGCGGTAGAATTTTAGGATGATCTACCGGATATCCCCACTGATCCAGAGGCGCATAATTATGACAAAACATAAAAACGTTTTCGTCATCTAGGTATCTGGGTCCAGCGTGTAGCTCGTTAGACAGAGACAGAACAACATTCTTTTTGTCTGCCGTAAAAGTACAATTGTGAATATCGTACTTTACAATCACTCTGTACGAGTCATCTAGCTTAGATGCCAGACTCTCTGCGAACTTCAGCAAGAAGTTATTTCCTAAGTCAAAATCTTTTTTAATATCTACCAATTGTGCCA